>Ga0209039_10000051_pt1 | contig 94075 bp, 92 predicted proteins | sample BogFormECP12_OM1_FD_188238 | JGI IMG/M metagenome (GOLD analysis project Ga0209039, IMG submission 188238) | Bog forest soil microbial communities from Calvert Island, British Columbia, Canada - ECP12_OM1 (SPAdes) (version 2) | ecosystem: Environmental > Aquatic > Freshwater > Wetlands > Bog ... | reverse complement strand
CGCGGACGTGAATGGCGCGTGCAACATCGTGCAGAAAGCGTGCCCCGGTGCCTTCGCGTGGCACGGCAAGCCCGTGAAACTGTATCCCCGGCGAATCGATGCGAGCGTTTTCGATCATCGCGAAAAAAGCCCTGATATCTTCGGATGGAAAGGGGCGGGTGTTCGACATCATCCGGGACTGGTCTATAATCCAGCTCCAAGTTGATCTAACCTAAAATCGACATTGTCGTTTAATACTTCATCTTGAAATTTATGAATGTCACGTGCCACGTTCCCGGCGATGTCCGTGATCACGATGGTTGGCGGCGTGCCCCCATTAAAAGATTTACTCAAGCTTATACGCAAATGCCGGATGAATAAGATAATCATGAGTAAAAACATCTTGCACCTTTTCGAGCTGTGTGGTTGCGAGCGTGATTTCTTACCACTTTGCTGGTGCCGGGCAATAATTATTGGGAGCACAAGCGTCATGAACAGGAGGGACGATAAGCCATGATCTGGCGTTGCCCTGGTTGCGGGGCTGGGTTTCCCACCCTACAAGACTACGAGACACATGCTAATGGATGCGCTCCACTGTTTCATGGCGAGACTTACAAGGGTAAAAAGAAGAAAAATGCAGAATCGAGACCACGAACGAGCGAACCGGCTGAAGAAGAGCCTTCTACCGTCCAGCCGCGGAACAACGACTTAAACACTCGACACCAGAAAAGAGGGGAACGTGGTCGTCCAAAGGGAACGAATGATGAAGAAGCACCTCGACTTACCGTGTAATCGTCCAGGATTGAAAATTTCTCAAATCATTCCCCGGATATCTTCCTAGTATTTAGCGAAAGATTATGGAAATCCTGAATCAAGCATCTTTTCCATCAAGGTGACCGATCGATTATTACGAAATAAATCTTGAAGGACCTTTTTTAAAATCCCTTGATTTCCGACATTATTAGTTTTAACATTCACGCCAATGCCACCTCTTGAAAGGTTTTTCTGATCCTGAATTGCATTCCGTTAACGGCCTTAGCCCTCACCCGGGATGGCACTTCCAGCTTTTCAAGAACGCCCTCAAGCACTTGGGGACAGCTCCAGATAGTGACGCAAGCCTTAAGTACATCCCTCCATTGTTTCACGCTCCTGCGCCCGCGAAAGTTGAGCAGTTGCTTGATCAGCGAGAAGAAGGATTCCATGATGTTGGTCGTAATGCACAAGCCTACGAACACGGGCACCAAGCTTTCGAGCCCCGCGTGACGTGGTTTTCCTTCCTCGAGGAACGCCGTCACGGTCCCGGCTTTCGCGTCGAAAAAGAATGCCCGAGTCCTGGCATTGCGATACACCTTCGGTCGTTTGTCTTGTGGATGAGGTTTTGGTGGCGGCGCTTCTTTCTTCCGTTTCCCACTACCGTTCTTGCTGCCCTTGGGTCTACCACGCTTCCCCTTCTCTTTCTTCTCCACGCGTCGTGATTCTTGCGCGACGAACGCGTTCGTTCCTTGCAAGATATCATCACCCGTTGCCAGCGTCGTCGTGATGATATTGTTGCCATCGTGATGGATCTGGTCGATAATTACGCGCTTATATGGTGGCTTGTGAATGCATTGCACGTGGATCAGGTCATACCCCATTTGCTTAGCGACTTTCTTGTATGCCATGAATCCATCCGTTACCAAGATAGTAGGTAACTCGATGAAGCGTAACAAGGCCGTGATGAACATATTCAGCAAAATATCCGCAGTCCGGTGTTCGATGATGTCGATATTTAGCACCTGGCCATCCGGGGCTCGAATCGCGACGATGTACCAGGTTTTCTTTTCGATCGTGATGAAGGTTTCGTCCGCGAAGAGCGCCCGCGCGTCCACCGGTTGCGAACAGAACGTCATAGCGATTGGCGATTCATTGACGAGGGAAACGATACGTTCCAGCAATGCAGAAATTGCACCATCTGATTTATCTAAAACAATCTTCAGGCACTGGTTGTTTAGATGGCCACCAGTTATGCAATCGTGGATCTTTGCCTTGAGGTCAGGAATGAATTGCTTCGCAAGATAACTGGTGTGCGGATAGAAAGCCTTACCGCAGCTTTTGCAAACGACGTTCTGGGGATTGCCTTTCACGCGAGTATCGTGGCCATTGCACACTAAGCTCTCCGAACCGCAACTTGGGCATTTACATTGTAATACAATGATGTCGTGTGTACCACCTTTTCCAACCTTGCATTCAAGACGAATGATCTTTTCGCTCACGATGTTCAGCTCGACAAGTTGACCTTGATCGTGAGGAATAATGAAAATCAGGCGATTTAAGCCTATGTTTTATGGGAATCGAGCTAAAAATCCAGCTTTATATATTTTTGTCGAATCATGGTAATCTGAAAAAAGTCATCTTGAAGTTCTGAAGTTTTTTTGTAGAAATCGGGATCATGCGAACGTTAAATGACAAAAGAAGGTTAAGGCTTTTCGTTGAATCCAGCAAAGAGCTTTTTTATTGTCGCAAAATTTGGATTAGGTTGAAATACTCAAGAAAACATTTTGATTCTTGCTCACAGAACGTATTTTGGAACGTATTTTGGTGCATTAACATGGCAGAAGCGAATGAAGAAGGAACGAACGAAAACCGGAAACAACATGATGCATTCATAGTCGAACAGCGACAACAAGAAATAGACGCAGAGAAATCGTTCTTGGTCAAGAAGACCATTGGAGAATACATACGCAACAAGAAACAACTCAAAGTCTCGGCAGACCTTCAAGAGCCACTTGAAGAAGCAGTAAAGAAAATTCTTGATGATGCATGTGCCCGCTGCGTGGCTAATGGCAGGAAAACAGTCATGCGTCAAGATATTTGACGCATGAAGAAGATCGAGCGAGATATCATCAACACGAAAGAGTTGAAATCGATCATCTCGTACTCGCATGCTTTTTTTCACGTGAAGGAAAAAGCACGATGCTGATAAATTCGAGAACTTGCTCGACACCAAAGATCAAGAAAAATTCCATTTCACGACGCCCAGAGAGAATTTCCCTTCACGACTCCCAGAGATCGAGGATCCCACGAAGTGCTAAAAAGACCCCCAAGCATGCGTGCCCATTGCATCATTCCCGAGTTTTTTCTTGGGTAATTCAGTCATCTCTCCTTTAACACACCCACAATTCCTACATACGATAAATCCGCGTTCGATATCGAGAAATACCGATGCCTCTCTGCATTCAGGACAAAGCTCACATGAATCGTTGCCCAAGGGTTTCATTTGGCTATCGACCACTGTAACAATTTCGTCTTGTTTCTCCTCCCGGATTGCAACAATTTCGCTTTGTTTCTCTTTTTGCATGACTTTAGAAACGTGAAAGCTCATGTTTTATTCTCCTCCTTGTCGAGAGTGATTTGAGAACGAGGAAAAAATAAAATTCGACATCCTACCAATAGAATGAGTCAACGAGTCATGCTATGTTTAAAAGCGCCCTCCTTTTTTCATCAATTTTAGGAAACCTTTCTTTCATAGCGTAGAGTTGGATGGTGGATCAATCGAAGTCCTTGCCACGACTGCGAGTGCTTGTCTGCCGGCCCAGCATCGAGGGATCGATCATTTTGGCGCGACGATCACGAGTGACATCGGAATCTTCCTTGCTTTCCAGCAAAACATTTATATAGCGAAATGTGGTTGATGTAACTCAGAAGTGCTGGTTTGATGCGTTGGAAGTGCAAAAATGCTCCACCACGCTTCGACAAAAAGCAAAATTAACACACACACGCGGATGATAAAAAATGTCAAAGAAGAAAGCTTTAGCCTGGTCGCCAGTTCGTAATATAATGAAATCAGTGGGAGCCCAAATTGTCGCTCGTGATGCGGTCGACCTCATGATCTCCTTCCTTGAAGAAATGGTGAAGTCCATAACGACGGATGCACTCAAGCTCACGCGCCACTCGAAGCGCACCAAGATCATGCGGGACGACATCGATCTTGTCTTGAAGATGATGAAATAAGCAGTTCAGACCAAAACCACCTAGCAATTTCATTCTTTTCTTTTCTACTTCTTTTTACCACTTGAGTGGAATAATGCGACGTTTCTGGCTTCCCCTTCGAGTTATCGTGCAGCAAGGAAATGAAATCATATTCGGTAGGAATGGCGGGTTGAAGATTTATATGATCACCTATGCCAAGCTCGAGCCTGAATGCGCCGTAGGACATGTGATACGACAACGAGTGCCCTTGCGGAGCATTCAAGAATACCTAGTCACCGAAGTCGTGCTTGGTCCTCTTGGGCGAAAGAGTTAGATGAAATCCGCATCGCCCTCGGCGTCAAGACCGCCTTTATCCATCGCGAGCGAAAATTAAGCGATGGGTGGACCATCAAGAGTGAACTTCACGATCCCGCGGTGCATAGCGATGGTCCCGCTTTGCCACTTGTCCAATTAGCAGGCAGATTCCCCGAAGCAGTTTTGTCTTAGAGGGTGCCGAGACATCCGGGCCATCGATATGCAATGATCCGGTATTGAATCGATATTTCCATACAAGTTCTGCAATCATGTATCCTTCAATAGCATTGAAAAAAACCGACATTGTTAAAATAATGAGGAAATGAACCGGAAAAGGAGACCTATGAGCAATAGTAGAACTATTATTAAAAACATATTCTTCCGAATCGCCTTGTGCTCTTCATCACTGGTCTGGTAGCGTCTTTGGATCAATCCGACACCCATTGATATGAAAAATACCCCGATTCCATTCGCAAGAATGATAAATAATTCCTCAGAAGTAGCAGAATAGTATTGCATCGAGAAGGTTATTGATAAATAACCGAAGGTTATCACCATTAATGAGGCAATACCAATTAAAATGAGTAACACGCCTGTAACGATCTTTCGCTTTCCTTTATCATGTCCAAATTCAGCGAGATCCGTGATGTCCATATTATAATACCACTTAGGCCATCCATGATAAGTAACCTATTTAAATATTGAAGTTGTCATTGAGGTCGCTTGAACACCAGCTCGTAGAGCCCCGTGAACACCATCGCGCCGTAGTTCAGCAAGACCATGCTCGCTAATTTCCACCCATCCTTACCAAACGATTTCAGCGCGTCGCCGAACGTCTTTACGGCGATCGGCTTCCAATCACTGTTGTCGTTTCCTTGTTGCTCGCAGACGACATCGTTGAGCACCAACCGCCCGCGCACGATGACTATTCGGTACTCCCAGCAAGGCATCTCGCGTGCCATAAGGCTCGATTCTTGCGACTTGATTGATTCTTTCGGGACAACCGTGGTATTAAGGGACATTGCTTTGAGTTGTTGATACACGTTTCGTGCCGGCGCCGTTGCTGCCATTGCTTGCCAGTCGAGGTCTTGGAAATCGCGCCGAGCATTACGTACCAGGATTGCGGAAGGTCGACGCCGGTGCGCTGGATCGTGATGGCGTTGATGTATGGCTGAACATCGTCATCCTCGCGGGCCATGAAAATGGCGTTCAATCGCTTCATTTTGACGAGCTTTCCATAAAAATCATCGAGACATGGTTATGGGATGATAATGAAATACAAGGGGAATGTCTAATGTGTGGGAAATCTTAAAAGTGCTTATCGATAATTTTCTAACATGGGAAAAATTGCGAACTTCTACTTTTTAATGGCAATTATCTTAATGATTTTTGCCGCCTCGTATAGATATATTGGACCGATAAACCAGAAAAACATTGGTTATACCAATGGGGCGTCCTTGGTTTCACCTCCAATCACCTCGTCCGAATCTATCAACGTTATAGGCCCCTCCCCTACTGCTGAGTGGATAGCAGGACAATTTCTGAATATATCTTGGAATTCCGTCGGCACCAGCCATGACTTGCAAGTATGGCTCTATGGAGACATCGTCAACAATTATAATCAAACGAATAGCAACTACCAGCAATCTCTTGCAGAAGTAACCCCCGCCCCCGATTCAGGCACTTACTTTTGGCCCATTCCCCTGCATCAACCTCGAGGGAATTATTATGTTGAAGTCTATGACAATCTTTACGATGTTTGGGGCGACAGTGCTTGGTTCACCATCCAAAGCCCCTATTCCATCACCGTAACGACCCCTTCGAATGCCAGCTCCTGGAGTATAGGGACCACACATGATATCCAATGGAATTCAAATACAATTGGAACTAAGGTGGACATCGATCTCTGGGACGGGAGTACCCTTTATGCGCTCACGTCAAGTCCTGTTCCCAACACGGGCTCCTACTCTTGGACCATTCAAGCGTGGCCTGCGGGTAATTATTCGATTGAAGTTATCGATGATAACACTAGTGGCATATATGATTGGTTGCATGGATTTAGTCAGTATTTTACACTAACCACAAGCACTGGCCCGAGCGGCTCTACACCAGGGTTTAGTTTAGAATACATCGCCCTTGGCGTGGTCATCGCTCTTTCACTCTTGATCCTACTGGTGCGCAAGAGAGCTGATTTTTACCTAGACACGCTCTAAATTTCTTCCTCTTCATTTTCTTCAGCTTCGCAACCTTTGCGAGCGAGCCGATTGGCGAGCGAGAGCCTTAAAAACAAGCGATGGATGCCGTTATTTGTTTATTTGTGATAGTATGAAGCCCGTGCGTGCAACAATACATTTATCGATATCCAAAAAACATTCGTTAATCCGTGGTGTCACATTTGTATATTTCTTTCAAAAGGGATGGAATTATGTCTTTTTTTTGTTTCCTTTGATAGATACGTTCTGCTTCAGTTCTTCCACTAAATATAGACTTTTTAGTTATGGTATTATCTGACACACAAAAAATTGCCATCGCTTTGATATTACAGATTCTGGCGGCTTTAAATACCGCGGCAGTTTCCATTTCTATTGTTTGACAGCCATATTCAAGTATTTTCTCAATATGTGCAAATTGCGCAAATATTGTATCGATGCTAAAATTTTTAACAGTATAATATTTGATCTCGTGCGTGTCACAATAATTCTTTACCCGATTCATTAACGCTTCATCAGGATATTCTTCTTTTCCAAAATCATCCTCTAAATTCGTATTCAAATATCGACTCGTTCCATTCCCGCAAATACTCGAAGAAGGAATTACTATATCCCCGATTTTAATTGCTTGATCTAATGAACCAACTGCTCCAATGAAAATTAAATTCTCACACGCTGTTACACCAAGAGGCAAAACATATTCTAAAACGGCTGGGGCTCCTAAACCCGTGCGTAAATAAGAAAAGGCAAAATCCTCGCCCACGATATCAAAAAAACTGTTGTTAATTTGCGTGATTACCATATTATTTCCTTCAAAAATATCGGGCGTCCACCAGGGCGCTAAAACCACGTTTTTTCTAATCCGATCATAATCTTTTTCATGAAGAATATCTTCTGGCTTTGTTCCGTATTTGAAATGACCTAAGAGTAATTCTTCAAAACGCATTATATCCCAATCCAATAATTTTACTTTAAGAAATGAATCATGTATCATTTCTCCTTTTTGGTTTCATTAAGCATGTAATCATGACCAATTGCATGTAGTGATGCAGACGAATAAAAACGAGTCGTTTGCGTAGACGGGGCAACCCGTTGCAAGTCTACGGTTCCTCCTCATTCCTTCTCGAATGGCATCGAGACCCGGGAGTTTCCCTCCACTGATTAATTGCGAAGGGTTTTTAAGGATTCATTTGATACTTTACTTGATTTACCTACTGTTTTTACTATTTTTAGGTAAGAGAGATATCAAATCGATATGCGAATTTGATTAAACGCAATATTCAAGCGAACTGTAACTTAACAAAATTCGGCACAATGGCTGAAAAACGCTCGCGTTTTCGTGAAACGCAAGATGAACTTCAAGCCATGCCGCAAATAACTCTGAATGATTATCGAAAATTAATAACTGTGGACCAAACATGTCTTCTGTTGATGTTTTAGAACATTACAAGGAAATCATCGCGAAGTACATTCCCGATGCGGACTCGGTCGAGTTTGAAGGCCCTGAGATTGCCATATACTCGAAAAATAGAAGAGATATCATCACGAACGGCGACGCCCTCAAGAATCTTGCAAGAGAAATCAGGAAACGCGTCGTGATCAGGGCACATCCATCGATTCGCGCCCCTGCGGAAGATGCAATGGCCTTCATCCAACAAGAAATATCCCAGGATGCCGAAATTTCTAAAATAACATTCGATGCCAACCTGGGCGAGGTCATCATCGCTGCCAAAAAGCCGGGGCTTGTAATAGGGAAAGGGGGCCAGACACTCAAGTTAATCCGTGAAAAAACGCTCTGGCGTCCCAATGTCGTGCGCACGCCACCCATCGAGTCCAAGACCGTGGATTCCGTGCGTGAGTTGCTCAAGAAAGAAAAAGAAACCCAGAAAAAATACCTCCTTGCCATCGGGCATCGCATCCACCGCCCATGTCTGTTTAAGAATACTGAAGTGCGGCTCACGACGCTCGGCGGGTTCAGGGAAGTCGGGCGCACGTGCTTGCTCTTGCAAACCAAGGAATCCAACGTCATGATCGATTGCGGAGTCAGCCTCAGCTCGCCAAACGATGAGTTTCCACGTCTTGATTTACCGGAATTTGACCTGGAACGCTTGGACGCCGTGGTCATCACTCATGCTCACATGGATCACTGCGGTTTTGTTCCCTATCTATACAAGTGGGGTTACCGCGGTCCTGTTTTTGAAACGCAACCGACCCGGAACCTTGCAACGATGCTCCAACTCGATTATGTTGACATCGCGGACAAGGAAGGACGTGATGCCATTTACACGAAGAAGGACATCAAGAAAGAAATACTTTCCTCGATTCCATTGGAATATAAGGAGGTTACCGATATCGCGCCTGACGTGAAACTCACGTTCCACAACAGCGGGCACATCCTCGGTTCGGCGATGGCACACCTGCATGTTGGCGATGGAAATTACAACATCGTTTACACGGGTGACTTCAAGTTCCAGCGCACGAAATTACTCGAGCCTGCATCTTACAAGTTCCCGCGGCTCGAGACCATCGTCATCGAGGCAACCTATGGTGGCCCGCACGACGTGATGCAATCTCGCCTTGAGAGTGAGCGTTATCTTGTCAATCTCATAACAGAAGTCGTGAACCGGAAGGGAAAGATTCTCATCCCATGTCTTGCTGTCGGAAGGGCGCAAGAAATCATGATCGTGCTCGAGGAATTGCTCGGCAAGCGAATCCCAGATATTCCTGTCTTCATCGACGGCATGATAATCGAAGCCACTGCCATACACACGACGCATCCCGAGTATCTCTCCGAGGAATTGCAGGAGAAAATCTTCCATCAAGGACATAACCCGTTCTTGTGCGAGAGTTTCCACCAGATCGATAGTCAAAATGCAAGGGAAGACGTGGTCGAGGGTGACCCGTGCATCATCCTGGCAACGAGCGGCATGCTTCAGGGTGGGCCAGCCGTGCAATACTTGGAAAAATTGGGAGATGATCCCGCTAATTGCTTGCTATTTGTATCATATCAAGCAGAAAACACGCTCGGACGACGCATCCAGAAAGGCTGGAGGGAATTCACCGCCATCGATGAGAAAGGCAAGCGCCGGAACGTCCGGATCAACTTGCAAGTCGAAACCATCGAGGGTTTCTCGGGGCACAGCAGTCGTTCGCAGATCATGGGCTACTTGCGTAAGTTGCGACCGAAACCGGATCGTGTCATCACATGCCACGGCGAGGCGAACAAGTGCGTGAACCTCGCCTCAACGGTGCACCAGCGCGTCAAGTGCGAGACCCGCGCGCCCAAGAACATGGAATCGATTTACTTGAATTGATCGTATTATTTTTTCAAGTTTCTATTTGTAATTTCTGATTTCTTTTCGAGATTTTCGTTTGCTCTCTATCGGTATGATGATTTTATTCATTATGGCTATGGTCATTTATAAGATCGCATACTTATTGAAAGAACATGATTATCAATTATGGCCTTTGATTTTAATTGGAATTTGGTGCCGGGTCGCGGGATTCTGCTTATTGTTCGTCTTCACCATCGCTTTGCACATCACCACGATTAAGGATCGTGGCAGAAAGTAATATTTGCATTATTTATTTTGATGAACTATGCAATCCTTTCTTGTTTTTCATTCAAGCCTCATTAATATTATAATTGGTAAGAAATAATAAAAAAAAGGATATTACTTTTTTACATCGTCGTGCTCATTCTTGTTTCCAGCATCTTGAACGCAACAGCCGACACGCCAGCAATCGCCACGAACGTAGGCGCTATCCACAAGAATGTCATGAATCCTTGCTGGAGTCCCGCGGCGATGTCGAATGAAATCATGTCCACGGTAGATCTCCGCAAGTGTTGCGTGGAGGTATTATTTAAATGAAAATTGTGTCATGGAGATCAATCATTGGTGATAACCATCAATCAATAAGATTACATGTTATTTTGTAAAATTATGAGTTGAATATTTAATGGAAGCTGTAAAAAAAACTCAAAATTTAAAGAGATTCGCGAAAGCAATGTTCGTGATTTTTATAGTATTGGCCGTTATAATGATGATAGGTTACAATCCGATAACTAACAATCTTGCCCTGATAATTATAGTTATGTCGGTAGGGATGACAGGAATGCTGCTTTTCATAAGTGCATCATATATAGACGAAAAGCAAGCAAAAATAAGAGAATCAGCAACGACCACCAATCGTGAAAAATAAAGACCAGTCGAAGTGTCGCCCTTCTTCTTTCGCACCCGCGCCGAGTCCTTCACGATAAAATGCTTCGCCACGCGCTCCGGCGCCTGCGGATGCTTCACGAGCAGGTATTCCACGATCTTTTTCACGTTCGACTCCCGCGCCGGGTAGGTCCGGGCTGTTACCAGCCCCTCCCCCCCTAGAAACTGCACGTGCGGGTTTCCCTGCATGCAGCTTGAGCCGAAAGTCCCAAGACGCGTCGCCGCGTGCATTTTCCACATGTCCGCGTTACTGCTTCCACGGTACTTATGCCAAGACAAAATCGAGCACATGACGGATTCCCCGCCACTCCCGCCAGGATGTTCGCCGGGCCCCTGGCCATGCTCCCGCAATGGCAGCCACCCGGCTTCCGGGCGTCCCTCTTGCTCACTGATACGCATCGTGCACCACGTCCCCGTACGATTGGCTTGCCCACGTTTTCCTCGAAGGACAGTCTTTATCCAGTATCGACATGCCACCAACCACGAACGTGTACTCCCTATACTTCATGTTCTCCGCCTTCACCAGCGCATACCCGGTCTTCTCGTCACGAAAGCACCACGATCTCGTTCCTACCTTCCCGAAATACCGCCGCAGGATCCAACCACGATTCTTATCCGGATGCCTCCGCTTCGCCCACCGCCACAGAGCGCGCCAGATCACTGCATCCACATGCGAGAATATCTGGCTAACGTTCGTGTATTGGTAATACCTTGCCCATCCACTAATAACGGGATTTAACAAGGCGATGAGCGTTCGCTGCTCCGCCTGCTTGTTCGACCGGATGATTCCCCGCACGCGCTCCAAGCACTCATGCACGTTCTTCTTCCGGGGCTTAATAAGTAATTTCCGCCGCGGTTGTCCGACCGCAAAACCAAGAAAGTCAAATCCTTCCTTCTTGGTCACGATTCGAGTTTTCTCCGCCTTCAATGACAGGCCGCGAACTGCAAGGAACTGCACCAGTCCCGGAACCACCCTTGCTTCTGTCACGAGTCTGGTTGGTGCAATAGTCACGAGGTCATCGGCGTATCTCACCACCGTGACTCCGGGTATCGATTCTAGTTCCGTTTCCATGCCATGTAACGCAATATTAGCCAGCACGGGGCTCAGCGGGCTACCTTGCATGATACCACGCGTGGTTTTGGTGAGAACGCCATTCTCCACGATTCCGGCGTTCAATGCACGCTTGATCACGTCCCGAAAACACGGGACGCGTTCCAAGATCGCCTCGTGCTTGACATTGTCAAAGAATGACTTGATGTCCGCGTCCAATATCGCTGGATTCCCCTTTGATAGCGCCTTGACGATCACTTGGATCGCGTCTTGCGTGCAGCGCCCCATCCGGTATCCCATGACGTTCGGTTCCATCACGGCTTCCCAAGCGGCTTCCAACCCTAGCGAGATAATCGTGGCCATCACGCGATCTTTGATGGTCATGATGCTCAAGGGGCGCAACTCCACGCGACCGTTCACCATTCTCGGCCGGAGTCCCTTTCCCTTTGGTATATACCGCCTCAAGGCCGGTCGGAACTTCCACGTGTGATACTTGAATTGCTGGCGGCTCAAGTCGCTCCTGGCTTCCGTCGTCAAGTATACCTTTCCATCTATCCCCGGCGTGATCCGTCCATCGTTTTGTTGCGTCACTCTATATATTGCAAGCAACTTCGCGGATTCCGACCTTGCCAGCAACTTCATGAGTTCCTTTGCCCGATGCACGTTTCCATCCCGCACTGCCTTGAAAATCCGCTCCTGGAGTCGCCTCACAGTGCGCCCAACCGCCATCCAGTTTACCGACGACCACCAATCGGCTTGGCTGTATATCTTGCTAAATTCTTGCAAGGGCATGTCTCCTATCTATTCTGTTCTACTGGTCATCGCACGCCATCTTGACGTGCTCATGCACGCGCGTACCGTGCGCTCATCCATCCTGTCCGAGTGCACGATACCCCATTTTCTTCTTGCTTGCTCGATTCATCTCTCTTGAATTCTCCGGGATCATTTCGTGGAGTCCGCCCTACCACGCCGACCGGCACGTTCATGTTCCCAGCAGCGCAATCGTGGGCCGCTTCGTGCTTTATGCCGTTCGCTTGGCTGACAGATTTGTTTAATGCTTCACGCATTAGCCAACATCTCATGTCATTCGTGCTTTCCTCACGATGTTTCCCGGTTCCGACTACCTTCGAAGTCAGCACCGTTTCCGGTTAGGTCAAAAGACCTTATCTGTCTCATTACAAGACAGCATTTGCTTTCTCTTAGTTCCTCTGCCTGCCCATCCTTCCGCCTTCCTTACGGTTAGCATACCATGCATCTTCATCGTGGGAATGGACAGGTTTACCATGTTCCGGGTGATCGACGTTCTGCGTTTCTTTTAGGTACCCACTGTTCCCCGGCGGGACGACGAATGGAGAGATGGTAAACAGCGAGTACCATCTCCTGCCCGCTTGCCTTTTGGCAAGGCGTATCAACGCATTTCGCCTAGGCGGTGTCACGAGGTTTATAATGGGTTCACATTTATTTACCATGAGAAACTCGGCTAGCTCGCAGCCGGGGTGCGTTCCCCGGTAACGATGCATTGTCCCCGACGCTTGGCACCTGGTCGTTGCCAACCACGCACCCACGGGTAGCCGCATCCGTCCATCTCGGAGTCGATTTCGGAATAGGCCTGGTTGCTGCTCCCACAGGAACGCAACAGTCACCTGACAATCCAGCCATTCTTGTTTTCGCATTCGATCACTCAGCTTCATGTCGCAACGCCACGTCACCGCCACGATACACCCGGCGAAATGGTGCCTTCGATTCCATGCCCGTGCACACCATGGGAAGACTCCAGGCGATGTCCCGTAAAATTGAAGTTTTCTGAAAAAGCTGAAATAATTTACAGAAAATCGCCAGGATCAAGATTAATTCTTGGACAATCGTTCTGCTAAATCCACGACGCGAGTGCCGACCTGGCGTGCCTCGCCCAATGCAGTGGAATTCACGGCGCCCCCGACACCGTCCAAGACATCCCCTGGTTCCCGGCCATACCCGATGCCAGCGCCGGCTACGATCATGCCGTGGGAGATGCAGAAGGACGTGATGAGAGAGCGTGCTTGCACGGCTCCTACCCTTCGAGTCGCCACTATAGCCCCGACGACTTTATCTTGCAGCATTCGCCGCCCTAGCAGGGCGAATGTGCGATCCATCACTGCTTTTGCCTGCGCGCTGACGTTACCGAAATAGACAGGACTGCCAAATATCACGGCGTCAGCTTCGTTCAGCAATTGATACAATTCTTGCATGTCATCATCGATCACGCAAGAACCCGTGGCGAAGCAGGTGCCGCACGCATCGCACGGCGCGACGTGCTTTTCCGAGAGCAAGAATAACTCGGTATCCCAACTTGCTTCTTGCGCTGGCTGCATGGCTTCCTTCACGAGAATTTCCGTGTTACCGCCTTTTCGAGGGCTACACGCGATGCCAATAAGTTTCACGTGAATACATCTCTTGCAAACGTCGATCGATGCAATTATATTCATTCATTTCGATAGTGCTTTACCTTATATAGGAAATAATATTTCATATCAAATAATATTACTGGAGACTCGATCGAGGATCTGCTCGTAGACATGTTGGAGAAAGGAGAAATCGACGGCCACATCGAGCTGGACACGTTCATTCGCGATATTGCGCCGGGCGACTCTTGAAACCATTAGATGCAAGGGAGGGAGGAGACAGCGCGGCACGTTCCGAATCCACACGCCGCGGCACACTTGGGGCACGCGTGACCGCCTAACACGCACTCGTGCTCGTGTCCGGGCGACACTAACACCACCCGCCCGCAGAACAAGCACGCCGCCATGGATACACTTGTTTCGCCCATGATCGCATCACGGTTCCTGCGCGGCGAGCTGCTCGAGGATGTTTCGCGCCGCCACCAGCGCATCCTTGCGTCCCAGCTTGATCATCATCGGGCCAATCTTTACCATTATCGCATCGCTTTCGGCGAGTTGCGGTGGTACTTCTGGTACCTGTGATGGAATGACTTGGATTGCTTGCCGTGTTGACTTTGCTTGGGTCACGACTTGCGTCGAACCCGCGATATCTTGTATCCATGTTCCAGCGGGACGAGGGCCTGCAGTCACCTTCTTCTCAACCTTCTTGGCGTTCATTTTAGATATGTTGAACCAGTACAGGCAATTGCCGTCCCCGATCTTGAAACCTTCTTTCGTCACGTGTCCTGGCATTTGTTTTCCGGTTTTCTGATTTGCGATCCTGAACTCCCAGGTCTTATAGTGCCCACACTGCGAACATTGTCCGGCATTGGGCTTGAATTGCTTCGTTTTATCAACCACCAGGTCTTCACTGGTCGGATCGACTTGCATCGTTTCGGTCATGGTATATCATCGAAGAATCAAATTTATGGATTAAAACCCCACGATCGAACCTTAGAACCCGTATAGTCGACAAAATCACTGAACAAGCGCCCACACCAGCCCAGTGATAAGTTCCGTGAAAAAGTAACAAAACTAGAAGGCTTTCCTCTTAACACTACTATTCATCATTATCATCGGAATTCTCGCCATCCGCAAGAAACCACGGCAAGAGTCGGGCAAGATTGACACACTGGCAAATCACCACGCTAAAGTTCCCATGTGGAAGGATTAAATATGTTAGACGCAAAAAATTCAATAATTATCGAAGAGAATCGGGGATTGCTTTGATGCGACATTTCAAGAAAATAATGTTTCTTTCAACTTTTTTTTCGTTATTATTAATCTCTAATTATATTGCTACTAGTTCTTGCGCAACGGCAAATTATGTAGGAGTTTGTCCCAATGCACAAATTGGATATAACGTAACCAAAAGTTATTTTCCTGGCGGTTATGTAGATCACATGTGGACAATAACCATTACATCGATAGAAAGTGGAGAAGATTTGGTAGGAAATAAACCGGGAATGATATTATACACGCAAGTTACAGGAGAAAACATAACGGATCTCTATTATAATGATCACATGTTTGTCTACGAGAATCAGAGCGAATTGAATAGGCAATCTATTTGCACGGGAGAAATAAAATGGGTAATTAATAAAGGCCTTGGAGGACAAAATTATAGTTATAGCGGAACCAATCTCTATTACGATGAAAATGGCGTATTAGCAAATGGTACCTTCGTCAAGGTAGAAGGATCATGGTATGCCACCTATACAATTACACGCACCAGTATCGACCTTGGAAATTGCAATACGACTCCGGGATTCATCATGGACATATTTATTTTACTTTCAGTTGTCACAATTAGTTTAATAATTGTAAAATCCTGGCGCAAAAAGGCGATAGTTACCTTCGATAAATATATTACTAACCTTCAATAAAATGAGAATGAAATTGCGACTCTAACTATAAGATTTGCCAATTTTGGACAAGAAGCCAAGAATTAGCCGGGCGGGTCGTTAGAGGAAACCCGCGGATGGTCGTGATGCAATGCTGGTTCCTGGTATCGCGATCGTATTTTGCTCGATGATTTGTTTCAACAGCAATGCCGCCACGCGTGTACCAGTGCAGGTGGTACTGGTAAGTAATACCAGTGGTACTGGTAAGTACTGTTAAGGAAAAAGCAGGTGGTGGTACTGGTAAGTACTGTTAAGGAAATCAGAAGTCAAAGTCCTAATCTGACTCAGGTTTTGGTGCAGTAATTCTGCGTTGCGCTAAATGATTATAGATGGGGTAGACGAGGACGGCGACCGCCGCTATAGCGAGGACGAGGGCCGCGGTGAAGACCACGGCGTTGTCATACATGGTCGAGAGAAAGGTTCCCGCGATGATCGCGAGAAACGCGCCGAGCATGAAGAACGCTTCGTTCCGAGACATCCGCGCAAAATGTGCGTGGAGCGTACTCGCGTGCCGCACGAAATAGTAGAGGAGACACAGGACCACGAGCAAGACCGCCACGACGGTGTATGTCAATGTCGTCCAGTAATTGCCGAAAGTCAACAAGAGGCCAAATTCGTCTGCAATCAGGCCGCTCCCAACCCCGAAGAGCACCGCGGCCCACCGGTCAACCCGCTCGTCCTGGTTGACGATGCCGATCCAGCCGCCGACGGCGAGGAGGGCCAGCCCATACCAGAAGTGGTGGATGTGAATACCACCATTGTCAACGAGGACCACGACGTGGGGATTTAAGATCGTGAACGCCCGGGCGACCACAAACGCCGCGACGAAGGATACCAGTGCTAGAACTGCGAAGTGGGGATTGGAGCGCTTGGGGGCTCCTTCTGGGGATGCTTCTGTTGCCATTTTCAGTAACCTCAGCTGAATCCGATGTTATAATATTCGCTTTCCCGATTTATCCTCCTTTTGATCGTATTGAACATATTGAGGAGCGACATGAAATTGCCTTGAGTTGTCTTTATTAAAACCAACCTCGATGCCATGAGCGCGTGAGGGGTACGGATCATGGTAGGCTGCGCATTGCCCAACGTGATGCAATGCCTCATCAAATACGACCCTGGCATGGTAAAGGCCTTTGCAAGCCTTGCAAAATCTGCCGGTGTTGCGGATTGGAAGGATGCCGAGAATCCGGCAGCATCGAAATTGCTCAAAGCCGTGCAAGATTTGCAGAAGAAAATAGAGTTTCCGACAAACTTATCCGATTAAGAGAGAGAGAAGAGAGAAACGAAAATCACGAAATATCTTGAATCATTCTTGAGTTTACTTACTCATCCATTTCCCTGCGGCACGCTAATGCAACCTTTGCAGGGTCCAAGGCCAAGCCATCCTTGTCGAAACCACCGCATCTCTTGATCTCATCATCGGGTAACGGGTTTTTCCCGATTGCAAGCGTTTTCAAAAGCTTGCAATGCGCGAACCCACGAACCATGCTGATGCGGTTAAAATTGAGATTTAAACTCTCCAATTTTCTCAAGTTTTGAAGACCTTCGATCTCGCTGATTTGATTGTAAAACAGCACGAGTTCACGCAAATTCTCGAGGTTTTCGAGCCCCTCGATCTTGGAAATGGCATTGTAGCCAAGATATAGTTCCTCGAGAGATGCAAGATTTTCAAGACCCTTTATCTGGCGGATGCGGTTGTCACCAAGCCAGAGCACGCGCAATTGGCCGAGAATTTCGAGACCGCGTATCTCGCTGATTGCATTATCGTCAAGATATAATTCCTCGAGGTTCTCGAGATTTTCCAAGCCGGTGATGTCAATGATCTTGTTGCGGCTGAGCGTTAATGCACGCAAATTGGTCATATTTTCAATGCCGTTCATGTCTTGCAATTTATTGCTAAACAGCGTTAATTCCTCGATGTACGCCAAGCAAGATAGATCGTTGATGGATGACAAGTAATTATCATTTAAAACGACCTTTTTAGCGCTTATCTCGCTTAATCCTTGCACATCGCAAAGCTCATGAATCTGCATCCTTTCGAGATTCAAGGTGCCGTTTTGCACGGGAATGGTCTGGTCCCGTACTTGTACCGATTCATCGACCACGCGATCTCACTCTTTACACGAGATTTTGCTGGAATATCAAGTAATCAACGAGAAAATTGACGGTTTCATCGACGTTATAATTATTCTTTGAAGATGTCACGCACAAGTATTGCAAATCGAGGTCGGCCATTTTTTCCTCGATGCGCTTGTAAATCTTGTCCAGGAATGCCTGGTCGGTGACCAGGTCTATTTTACTCCCTACGATTATTATAGGAAGGCCTGGATTGCTGGGATTGTACTTCCGTATCATTTCGACCCATTTATTCACTTCTTCCAGCGTGTCAGGCTGCGACATGTCGAAAAAAACCATGGCGCCGGTACTATCTCCAACGTAAGCGGGATGTAACACCTCGAACCGCTTCTGCCCGGACAGATCCCAGATGATGAGATTGATGACTTTTCCATTTCTTTCGATGATATGACTCATGTGGCTTACGCCAATAGTCATGATCATGTCGGGAAGGAATTCACGATAGAAATAACGATGAAGCAACGTGCTCTTTCCTACGCCGCCCGGGCCGCACACGACGATTTTCCAGCGAAATTGCACCTTGTCCGGGCTAATTGAAATGGGTTTTGCTGGTGGCTTTTCCTCTTTCGGTGGCGTAGCGGGTGCTGGCTTGTTTTCAACAGCCGTTTCTTCTGAGAGTTCGTCAACACGCCACATGATTTCACATTTCCCGGACTGCTATGATATTACTACGAAGCTGATTTTTTTGAATTTTTGCGTGATTTTTCAAGCTTTTCAGAGATTTTTAAATGGTTCTTACAAAAAGGCCGGCGTTGAAAAGGTCATGTTTATCTTCAAGTCCATGCGTGATGCGCAATGATCGCGCCAGACGGGCATGCAATCTTGCACTGTTCGCATGAAATACAATTGCCTATATTCCGGGCATCAACAATGCCGTCGATCACGTGATATACGCCCGCGGGACACGTTGCTTCGCAGTTACCCGTGCCAACGCATCGGTCCAGATCAACCTCGACCCACCGAGAACGCGTTTCCCACCGCTTAATGTTTGGGTTCATCATTCGTGTAGGCGCGTTTGCATGCTATTGAAACCTTGGATAATTGACTAAAAGCATGGTGCAATGGCATCGAATTCATAAGCGAATGTTTTTTATTGATCCAATCGCATTTTAACCAGATAGTAGCCAGTCCATTTGTGGGAAATGAACTGCATTTCTTGACGAGCCGAACGTGTCGCGCGAAGCCATGGTTGGGATAAGCGAAAATGACGAGAACATCGCCAAGGAAGATCTTCCACAGGAAGAGCATGACGAAGGTTTGACGATCCAAGCGGATGCTGGAGATGAACCAGAATCCTCGACAATCGCAGAACACGCCATCCCCGAGCAAGCCGTGGAGGCTTCTTCACCCGAGTCAAGAATTCATCTCAAATGTAGTATCAAGTGCAGCGATTGCTCGAATAACAAAAGTCTAATACCCGAAATCGTGCTCGAGCAAAAAGATGCTTCTGGCTTGTTAACGATCAAGTTTAGCGGGCGTTGTGGATGCCCGTCCAGGATCATCATCAACCATGACTTCGAATTGCTGGAGCATTCCTGCGCATCATTCAAGCCCCGTGAACACGAAACCGAGGCTTTTGATTTTGACGAGTTTTTGGAAAGTGATAAGGAAATCGATGATATCCTTGCGGAAAAGCCAGTGAAGCCGGCTCAAAAACTCGTGACAGTTGAGGATCAAATGAAGATGGCTGTAAAAAGACTCGCTAAGCCACTGGCACTCTTGATCCCGACAACCGCGCAAAAAAAGACCGAAGAGCAATTGCGTGTTGAACGTGAAGAACGAATGAGGGAGTTAGTCGGCACGGATGTAAATCTCGTGTACTTGCGCGTCTTGGAGTTCGAGAAACTCGCAGCTAGCAACAATTCCTATCCCATTGACAAGTTTAGCAAGTCCTTGAAAGATCTTGACAAGGGATCGATCATTGGCTTCATCAAGAAGGTGAACAACGATTTTCTTATCACTTTTAACGAGGATTCTCAAGCAATTCGATTTTTCAACCCTTCGAAACCCGAGCTCGAGATCTTGAGCAGGGAATTCGAGAAATGGTTGCGATTCAACCGGTTATGATGCGAGATAGGTTTTTTTTAAGTAATGCCATCCAAGATAGTAAAAAGATGCCTATTCTTCAATCATGTTATGGCAATGCACGCAGTAGTAGTCATCCTCGTCATTCAAGGTCTTGCAATAGGGACATTCTTTCTGCTTGGGTTTTCCCATAGTCATGCTTTTCGGCTCGATGATCGCGGGACGTGAAGACGTATAGTTTTCTTTCACGAATTTCCCCTTGTTAATCAAGAATAGCCCAATGACCAAGCTCGTGGCTCCGATGATGGTTAAAGTAATGGCTATGCTAAGGAATGCATTGCTTGTTACAGAACAAGGAACTGATTGGCCGAAGGATGTGCATTGCGGGGTTGTACCTGGCTGGGAGCCAAGTTGGTTCATCATGTTTATAACGCCAAGCACGATCAATCCAAAAGCAAGAAGGCTACCACCTTCCCCGCAAAACACGCCACCAGCAACGATATATTTCATCCAAGGTTTAGGACCAGATTGTTCCATGAAATTCTTATGGAAATATTACAATTTAAAAAAATCGATCTCGATGAAGGACACGTTTCGAGCCAAGATCTAGAATTTATTGGTTCATATCATGCCTTTCAAGATAATGACGAACCAAATCGATGAAATCGTCATTGCCAGTAGCAATAACACGAGCAATATAGGCAAGCTTCGCAATTTCGTGCTCAGCATCTTGATTGCCCGTGCTTGGCTGATCGTGCCGAGTTTCATGCAACTCACCGTTGTTCCTTCGATTCCGAGCTTTTCCGGAGAATTCGATGTAATTCAATATACTGAGGATAAAACCCCTTAATAAGCATTGCGTATAGACAAAAAAGCCCATCTTGCTTTTCATCACCTGATACCTGTTCAACGATACTCTGGAAAAATCAAGCGATGACCCCGGATCCAAGAAAATGGAATGACGATAATTGATACGCAAAGCGGCGGTTCAAGATGTCCTCTTGTTCCCAGGATTTTTCGGCTCGCATGCTCGCGATCGTCCTTGCCAGCGCGCGTCGTGCAAGGACGTGATCCGTGTCATCATCGACGAGCACGTCCATTGCGCCGATCAATTGCCGTTCGATGTCCTTGATATCAGTCCATTCGGCCAATTCCGGGATGCCATTTGCTGGTTCCATAATCCATCCGCATTCATAGTGATTAAACTTCTCGCCGTTGCATTCCGTGAAAATATAAAAAAGTCCCGGAAAAATAAATGGACGACAAGAACGTTGCAGGAATTAATTGGGCATCATCCCGTTTCGCGTGGAAGTTGCTCAAGGAACTTCACCAGGGTGATCATCGCCTCGTGTAATGGCGTGGGTACGCTTAAACGTCGACCTTCTTTCATGATGTAGCCATTGATCGCGTCGATCTCCGTCTTTTTGCCGCGCTGCAAGTCTTGGCTGAGGGACGGGGAATGCTCGGGATCCTTGCTGGCGGTTCCATGGCAATACGCGATCATTTCATCAAGTGACCCGAGATTAATGCCACGGGCCATAGCGACTTCCCGAAACTCGGCAATAAGGCCTTTCACGATATTAAAAAGAGACGGGTTTTCCAGCACGGGACCTACCGCGCCCATGAGAATGCCCGCAACGGGATTCATCACCGCGTTGAGCAACGTCTTTCTCCACTCTTCTTCCTCGAAGTTTTCCGAAAAAAGAACATCGATGGTTGAGGGAAATAAGTCCGCTAACAGTTCTCTCGATTCTAAAGGAAAAGTGTAACGCAGGTTTCCTCCCGTTGACCAGACTTCCCCCGGCTCGAAGTGCGAGGGTGACAAGGCTATCCCGCGAATGAAGGTGCCGCTGGGCACGATCTCCCGTGCCATTTCAACGAGGCCAAGGCCATTCATAAGAAGCACGATTGGTGGCATGTTTTCCCCGAACAATGCATCGAAATCTTTAATGATATTAGGAATCTGGTATGTCTTGGCGGTGACGAATGCCACGTCAGCTCGTGGACATTCCTCCAGGGTTTCGTGGGGCATTATGGTGAAATTCGTCTCGGTGGCTCCATCATAGTCATGGACGATGAGACCATGATCCCGCATAGCAGCCACGTGATCCTGGCGGGCGACGACATGAACTTCATTCGTGTCTTTTCCAGAGATAATGTGGGCGAAAAGCGAACCTACCGCCCCTGCTCCAAATACAATGATTACTGGCATGCTCGTAACCTTTAATCATTCGTTTAATCTGGGATTTTTGAGAGTTATCCGGCATTCCTTCTCCAGAATTTTGGAAAGATTGCGCCCGTGTTTTTCTTGTATTCCATGTATTCATCGCCAAATCGACGTTGCAAGTCTCGTTCCTCCAGGTGGATGATCGTCGGAAAGTACAGCATGAAAAATAACGTCCACCATGCCACGAGCAACCACGAGTTCAAGCAGATGCTCCCGCAGATGAACAATGGATTTTCACCGATCATCTGTGGGTGCCTGATGTGTTTATAGATGCCTTCCTTGCATAACTTGCCCGTAGCCTGCGGCATGAACGTCTCCTTGCCCACGTCCTTGATTCCCCGGTAGTCCATGTACGCGAAGGGAATTGCAAGTAGAATGCCGACGATCCAACCTGGCAGGCCTGAGGGAAAAATTGGCAACCAGATATCTGGCAGAGGAAACCAAACCATCAACACCATGGTAGCTATCATAACCATTTCGCACGCGTTTGAAAGGTTCCTGAATACCGCGGCGCGCGTCCATGCGTGCTTGCCTCTTGTTATCTCCGTTTTTTTTGGAGCCAGGCTGAGCATGTAAGTCACCCACATGGCGAACGACGAGAGGACAAGGAAGGCAAAATTTACCTGCGAGAACATGTAATGTATCTCCACAACTTGATCAAATAATTAATCCGATAAATCGTGAATGATAGTTAACAGAATCGTCCCCCGCGAGTTTAAACGTCACCGCCGTAATCTCTCGCGCAAAGGAAGGTGTATCAATGCGGCGTATCTTTGAAACATATATTTCACTCCGGATACTAGAGAAGACGGCGATGGCAATACCAGCGATGATTAAAGAAGGAAATATAGTAAGTGCTCTATCGCTGATAAACGAGGTAAAAACTACACTATCCACGCTCGAAAGAACCTCGAAAATCATCCAGAACAACCCCATTTACCAGCGGATCGCTGTATTGGTGGAAAATTGCACGTGGAATCTTCCATTGATGAAGGATAGCTTGGAAAAATATCTCATCCACGAATTACAGGAGATCGAGCTTTATCTCATCAAGGATTTTTGTTTTGATGAGGCAAGTTGGTTCGATGTCCTGGCAAGAATCGATAACGACGTGGATATTTGCGACCGTGCCGGTCTCAACAAGATGCTTGTCGAGTTCGCTGCCATGAAAAAGGAATTGCTCCCTTATGCGCCATCATCAATGATACCGACACGGCAGGGCCAATGACGCAGAACATGATGGATGATTTTAACTGCTTTTAGTAATAATGGCAAGGACCATCATGCTTCTCCAAACTATCGTGAAAAACCAATTTAACGAAAATTGATGAAATTCACTCTATTTTCAGCGGCGTGTTTAAATCCTCGATGAACTTGACGATCGTGTTTATGTTTTTCATGAAATCCGGGAGCATCTTGAAAAACCACCAATTCTTCCGATTGGAGAGGTATCGTGGCATCCTATCCCAGAAATACTCGCCGAAACCTTGACCAACATAAAAATCCTTGTACGCGTTGTGCACGAGTTCCGCGATTTGCTTCCTCGTCAGGTCTGGGGTGCGCATGACGACCCGGGTGAAATCATAATGAGTCCAATCACGGTCCTCGATCCAGCCATTTTCGTTGGCATCTTCCCACAATTTAGTTTTCGGTAATGGCGTGAGCGACGTGAATTGCACGATTTCGAGGTCAAGGTCTTTTGCATACTTGATAGTCTTGAGCACGTCATCGTATGTCTCGCCGATGTTGCCAATGATGATGGCGCCAAAAATGGCGATGCCGTGATCGTGGCATAATTTGACGGCTTGCTTGATCGTGTCAATTGATTCCTTTTTACCAATGCGATCGAGGCTTTTTTGATGCGCGCTCTCGATACCCATGAACACCATGTGGAAGCCAGAATCAACCATGCGCTCGAAGGCTTTTGGATCACGGAGCAAATCATCAGCACGCACCTGTGCAGAATACCACTGGTTGTCGAGACCGTGTTCTATGACGAGATCGCTGATTTCACGAACCCGATTCATGTTGATCGTGAATTCCGAATCTTGATACGTGATCCAGCGAGTTTTTCTTGACAATTGCTCGATTTCCTGAACGACCCGCTCGGGGCTTTTCTTGCGCCAGCCGGGCGTGTGTTCCTTGACGCAACAAAAATCGCATTTCCCGACGCAGCCCCGCGAGCTTTCCAGGCAATCTACCGTCACGCCAAAGTATTCATATTTTGAATCCCCTATGAGAGTTCGATCCGGCATCGGAAGCGTATCAAGATCCTTGATGAGGGGTCGCTCCTCGTTGACCACGAGCTCGCCATTGCGCTTGTATGAAATTCCTTGCACGCCTTTCAAGTTCTCAGGTGTCCACTTGCCATCTTGCTCGAGAATTCCAACGAGTTCAGGGAACGTGAGCTCGCCCTCATTTTGCACGGCAACATCGAACATCGGTTCCATGACAACTTCCGGGAGGAGCGATGCGTGATAGCCACCGATCACGACGGGCTTGCCGTATTCCTTTGCGATGGCACCCACTCGCATTGCACTCTTGATAGAGGGCGTGTATGACGAGATCGCCACGAGGTCGCCTTTTTGAATCATTTGACGGATGAATTTATCAGGAATGTCTGGATGAACTTTGAGATCGAGGAGATATTTCTTGTGATCGGGCACGGTCGGCGTCAAGTACATTATCGCGAGAGGCGGAGCAGCCAGGAATGAATCAAGACCGAGCGAGCCTGCGTTGCCGGCATTCACGTATAAAATATTCATTTTTCAACACTAGATAGGCATTTTTTCCTATTTGTTTGTTTCTGCGTAGAGTTGACAATAAAATCGAGATTCGATGCTTTTAAAACATTCTCCATCGATTTCACTTGGAAATGATATCATTGCGGATTTTATTGCCAGCTTATCCAACAACGCCCAGTTCTTTTTAACTCCGTGGTTGAAAGGTTCATTCATAACCATTCGGTCGAATATTAATAATAATGCTCGAAGAAAAATGCCCCGCTTGCCCTGGGATGCAGTCTTTAATCATCGGCTCGTGATAAAGGATCCCATTTGTTTTTTTTAAACGATCATCTATTGTTCATCGAAAATTGATGCTATTTTCTCAAGCTGCAACAAAATTTAAACAACTGAGGAAAAAAAAGATCATAAGCCGAGGCTCGATCGTTTTTCATTGGCAAGCTTCACGTTGGATATGCACCCACCCGCGATTTCCGCGGCGAGCCACGTGGATATGCATCCTTCGATTTTTGTCTTATTGCCAACAAAATTATGGGCAATCCAGATATATAAAGTTTAGGGGAGAGGTTTACTAGGAAATTAGCATCAAGATAATAAAAACGGCACGCAAATGAAAATGGATTTAATCCAAATCAGGTAAAAAAAGGGATTGATGCGAGCATATTAGACGATGCCTTTCACGGCATCGATGATATCGTTCACGCTTGGCGAACCAAATTGCTCCAGGACGGGGGCAAACGCCAGGTGGCAATTCTTTCCTGCGACCGTCACGGGTGGTGCATCAAGATAGTAAAACGCTCCCTTGATCGCAACCTTGATGATCTCGCCCGATATACCACCGCGATCCGCGGATTCGTGCACGACGACGAGGCGGCTCGTCTTCTGCACGGATTTCACTATCGTGTCCTCATCGAGCGGATTGAGCGTCCTGGGATCGACAACTTCAACAGAAATGCCATCCTTTTCAAGCGCTTGGGCTGCTTCGAGGGCGGTCAGCACCATCTTCGACGTGGCAACGATCGTCACGTCATCGCCTTGCCGCTTCACGTCCGCCTTTCCGAACGGCACCGTGTATTCCTCCTCGGGAACATGCCCTTTCGAATTATACAGAAATTTTTGCTCGAAAAACATTACCGGGTCTTTCATTCGCAACGCCGTTTTCAACAACCCTTTTGCATCATACGGCGTCGATGGCACCGCGATGCGCAAGCCGGGCACGTGCATGAACCATGCCTCGTATGACGACGAGTGGTGTCCAGCATACGAGCCGCCAGCACCGAATGGCGTGCGGACGATGAGAGGAACCGATGATTGGCCACCAAACATGAAGCGACTTTTTGCGGCCTGGTTCACGATCTGATCCATGGCCAAGGTGATGAGATCGCCGAACATGATCTCGCAAACGGGCCGAAAGCCGGTCAACGCAAGGCCGACGCCGCAACCGACGATCGCGTTTTCGGAGATCGGCGTGTCACGGACTCGCTCCTCGCCAAATTCATCGGCCAAACCACCGGTCACCTTGAATGCCCCGTTCCAGTACTTGCCAATATCTTCACCCAGCAGGATGATGGTCGGATCGCGGCGCATTTCCTCGCGCAGTGCCTCGTTCAAAGCGTCCCTGTAGGTGATGATGCGTTCTTCGGCCACGATCAAGTCCCCTCCGTGTACAAGTCCTCGAGCAAGTTCTCGGGCTTGGGCATCTCGCCAGCTTTCGCGAACTCAACGGCGTCATCGATCTCGGAATCAACTTGCGCGTCGATGTTCGTCAATTCACCCTCATCTATGCCGAATTCCACGAGCTGCTGGGTGAACCGCGTGATCGGGTCACGATTGTTGACCCATTCATCCTTTTCTTCCTCGGGGCGATACTTGGCAGGATCGTACTTGCTATGGCCATAGTGCCGGTAGGTCTTGCACTCGAGCAAGGATGGTCCTTCCCCGTGACGAGCGCGTTCGACCGCGTCTCTGGTCTCGAGATACACGGCGACGACGTCGTTCCCGTCGACCGTGATACCAGGCATCCCATATGCCTTTGCCTTGTCCGACAAGTTCTCCAACTTGCAGGTGCGCTTGATTGCCGTGCCCATAGCGTAGAGGTTGTTTTCCAGGACAAAGATCGCGGGTAAATCCCAGATCGCGGCCATGTTCAACGCCTCGTGAAAATTTGCACCCTGATTCGATGCCCCATCGCCAAAGAAGCAAGCACAGACGTTCATGCGGTTCAATCCTTCCATTTGCGCCTTGAGCTTGCACGATAACGCCGCGCCAGTCGCGATTGGAATGCCCCCACCAACAACACCATTGGCACCGAGCATGCCGATGGTGAAATCGGCAATATGCATGGACCCACCCTTGCCCTTGCAATAACCATTGCGACGGCCGAATAACTCCGCCATCATTTTCTTGATATCGGCACCCTTGGCGATACAATGACCATGACCGCGGTGGGTGCTGGTGATGTAATCGGTATCCGTGAGATTCGCGCACACGCCCGTGGCAATTGCTTCCTCGCCCCGGTACAAGTGCATTGTGCCAGGAATGAAGTTTAAATTGAATATTTCGTAAACTTTCGTTTCAAATTTGCGGATCGTGACAGCGGTCTTGTACATGTGAAGCGCTATTTCGCTATCGAAATCGTCGGGAATTTTCATGACTTCACGGGAAACTTCCATGATAGATCATTCCTTGTTGATGAATTGAATTAAAACAAAGCTTCGTTACGTCTAAATGTAGCAGAAAAACGAGATCAAGGTGGTACCAGTCTCACGCCGCCTCATCGGGCGTACCGCCGAGATACTCAGTCAACTCTTCACTAATGATCTCGCGAACGCGAAGCATGAGATTGTCGGACAAGAGCATGTATCCTTCTTGAGTCAAGTGCACGCCGTCACCAACATCATAATATTTATCAAGCAAATCCTCGCCGTTATTAAACGACAAGTTAAGATCGAAGACCTTGATGCTCTTGTCGGCGCAAAAGATGGTCATCATGCTGTTGATGTCCGTGACTGTCTGCGTCATTTCATCCCTTGAGATGGGAAGTAGCGTGCAAAAAATTGGCGTGACATCGCAATTCCGAATAGCGAGCAAGATGTCACGCAAGTTCTGCACGATGTCAGAAATCGGTGCTCCGAGAAGCACGTCATTCGTGCCGATCAAGAGGATGGCGTATTCGAGCGTGGTGATTTGATCGGTCATCTGGTCGATTTTTTTTAAGAGTTCCTCGGTAGTCTCGCCTACAACACCATAATTCTTTACCTTGATGCGAAGAGCATCTTGCCATTCTTTTGGCGAAATCAATTCGAATTTGCGCTTAAGTTCGCCATCAGACTGGATGTTGAACAAGCTGAGCACGTGGTCATCTCCGAGCAGACCGATTGACATTTCAATTTTGTCGCCAGCTCGATATTCGCTCGTCGTGCCATCACTCGTCCATGCTATGACTTGTCCCTTCTAATAATATCCGCTTTCTAATAAAATCTAATAAAATCCCTCCCATTATTGCGTGGAAAAGATCTTGGAAGCCGCACTAAATCAACGTTATCCTTATCTTGGCCCCGACAAAAATACCAAGTGAACATGAAATTCAAGGATAGAGCATCCGCGGGTGCAAGGCTCGCTGCGTACCTCGAGCCGTACGCGAATACCGGCGCCGTGGTTTTTGCAATTCCGAACGGGGGAATTCCGGTAGGAATCCAAATTGCAAACGCCTTGAATGCTCGTCTCGAGCTCATGATCACCCGCCGCATCAATTTTCCATTTACCACCGAGTCTGGATTCGGCGCGATCACGGCGGATGGCCATGCCATCATTGATGATCGGCTTGCAACGCAGCACGGCATCACGAAAAGCGAGATCGACCGGATGAAACAAGAAGCTCTTAACCGAATTGATGAAAAATTAACATTATTTGGCGTGCAACGTCAGGCACCAGATGTGACGTGCAAAGTAGTCATCATTTGCGATGATGGCATTGCAGGCGGTTTTTCCATGCGGGCATCCATCGCATCGATCGCGGGTATGCGACCTTCCATGATAATCGTTGCCGTCCCGACGGCGCCATCGAGCTCCCTCGAGAAAATTAAGCCCCTGGTCCATGAAATTGTCTGTCCCATCATTGGCCGCGGGTATTCCTTCGCCGTGGCAGATGCATACGAGCACTGGTATGATATTTCCGACAGCGAAGCAAAAATGTTATGGAATAATTTTGCACCATATAGAATCATGGGATCAGAGAATGAAAATCAGTGAAGATCTATACTGGTATTCCAAGGATAAGCCAGTCACCAGCATTTTTTTGCGAGGGTTCAGCGCAAACGTGTTTGCCATCGATCAAGGCGACGAAACGTGGTTGATCGACACGGGTACTAGCCTGTTAAATCGTCCCTCTCGAATCGTGAAATGGATGTTACAAGATGGCTTGCAGCCTCAACGCATCACGAAGGTGTTTCTCACCCATGCACATCCAGACCACGCAGGAGCTGTCGAAGTTTTCGCTAAAAAATTCGGCGCGACGGTATTCATCATGGAGCAAGAGGCCGCGGCACTGGCTGGCGGGACAAGCTACTTGTGGGCTGAAGAGGAAGCAGCGGCTCGTGGCATGATAGCCGATTTTTATCCTGCCCCGATGCATCTCGTCAAGGCATTTGCGAGCTATTCAATGGGCAATACCCCGTGCATCGATAATCCAAACATCTTGAAAGACAATGACGTCGTTCATGGAACCCGCCACGACCTCGTTGCCCTTCACGCACCAGGCCACGTGCCCGGTCACGCGTGTTATTATTTACCCGATATCCAGGCCGCATGTATCGGGGATTTAATAGATCCATCATTCGATCGGAAAGCCTCCCTCAACTTTCCTTCCTCCGATTTTGACCAAATGTACCATTCCATTGAAAGGATGGAATCTTACGATATTGAAATATTGTGTGCAGCCCATGCAAAGCAAATCTTGTATGGCAAGGAAAATAACCGAGTTCTCCTAGCTGGCGCGCTTGAAATGATGGACTTGGCAAAAGCCATCACGATCGATCTCCTGAAACGACCAAGGGGCATGCGATTGAAAGAATTTGCGGGGCATTATCCAAAGAAGACCTGGCTCTTGCAAGACCAGGTCTGCGTCCCGTTCTCGATCATCAAGTCGCTGGAAAAGGAAGGAAAGATTCGTTTCGATGATGCGAAACGATTTTTTTATGAATAATGAGCCGCTTCACGATATCGTGACGATAGTCGATCGATTCGGTTGTCTAAAATTTCAGGATAGCACCCTTAACAGCCGAAGTGACGAGGGCGCGATACTTGAGGAGGACCTTACTCTTGGTATCGCGCTCGAATGGTGCCCAGCGGCTCAAGCGATCTTGGATGTCGTCATCGGATAACTCGATGTCGAGATGTCGATTGGGTATATCGATCTTGATGATATCCCCGTCCTGGACAATGGCAATAGGACCGCCCACGTAGGCTTCGGGGGAGACGTGCCCGATGCACGGGCCCGCCGTGAATCCCGAAAACCGCCCGTCGGTGAGCATGGCCACTTCCGCAAGATCTTTGCGTACAACGAGGTTAAAGGTGAAGGCAAGCAATTCAGGCATGCCCGGGCCACCCTTGGGGCCCTCGTATCGGATGACGACCACGTGCCCGTTTCGGATTTTATCACCCTCGAACGCTTGGATGGCTTCCTTTTCGGAATTGAAGCAGATGGATTCGCCTTGGAAGGTCAGCATATCTCGGTTTTGGATGCCAGATTGCTTGACAACCGCGCCCTCTGGCGCAAGATTACCTTTCAGAATGACCGTGCCGCCTTGAGGATACACGGGGTTGTCGAGTGGACGGATGATTTTCTCGTCGACTACTTTAACCCTCTTGAGGAGGCGTTCCCAGGTTTTGCCCGAGACCGTCATGCAGTCAAGGTGGAGGTGGTCCTTGATCCGTGCCATAACCGCGGGCACGCCCCCGGCGCGATAGAGGTCTGAAATCCCATAAATCCCACTGGGGGATACATCAACGATGGTGGGAATCTTCTGGCTAAATTCATTGAAAATCTCAAGGTCCAAATCAATACCCATCTCGTGGGCAATGGCGGGCAAGTGTAATGTCGAGTTGGTAGATCCCCCGATCGCCACGTCAACTGCAATGGCATTTTCGAGGGCTTCGCGAGTCATTATTTGAGACGGCGTGATCCCTTCCTTCAAGAGCTCCATAACGCGCCGCCCAGACTGCTTGGCGATGATGGTCTTCATCGTCGTGACCGCGGGGATAGTGGCTGCATTGGGAAGGGTCATGCCAAAAGCTTCCATTAGGCACTGTATAGTATTTGCCGTCCCCATCTGCTCGCATGCCCCTGGCGTGGCACAATTCGAACACATCAACTTTAAGTCAGCATTATCGTAATTTTTTTGTTCAATTCCCTTATAGTCCTCCAATGGAGTTCCCCAGTGGATCTCGTATAAGCTGGGTCCTCCCGGCACGCAAATGGTAGGAATGTCGAGTCGAACCGCAGCCATCAAGATGCCAGGATTGATTTTATCGCACCCTGAGAGGGTCACAAGGGCGTCCAACGAGTGTGCCTGCACCATCGCCTCGATCGAGTCGGCAACGATGTCCCGCTGGAGGAGTATGTATCGCATGCCGTCGTTCCCGTTGGCATAACCGTCGCACGGACCAATGGTGCCGAATTCCAAGGGAATGCCCCCGGCTTCGATCACGCCCCATTTCACTGCATCTGCAAGCTCGCGCAAGTGCCGGTGACCAGGATTCAATTCATTCCACGTGTTGGCAATGCCAACAAGGGGTTTGGTCTCCAATTCTTTTAGTTCAAAACCGCATCCGTGCATGATTCCGGGCCACACGTAGTAAAAGGCGGTCTTTTTCACATCTTCGAGGATTCTACGACTCCGTTCCTTCAAATCTTTCTTGATTTCGCTCATAATTGCCAACACGTCATTCTTTGGTTTCATTCAAGATGCTCATTATCCCGTTCAACTTGGACATGTGTCCACCCGTGATCATGGCAAAAAAATTTTCCTTTCCTAGGACTGCCTGGGAAATCTCTTTGGCGGGCATGCCTTTCTCGTGCAAGTCCATGACGTTGGCTTCCATTGTTTCCATAAAATCCACCTTTGCGTTCAACGCAGACGGCCCGTCCTCGATTACCCCCTTGTGGGCATCGAAGATGGTGTGGATGTCAAGCGGCAATAATCTCTTCAACGAGGCCAATATCTGGTGAAAATGATCATAGGGTTGGTATACGAGGGATAGTTCAGCGACGTGCAAATCACCCGAAAACAGCCATCCTTGCTCTGGTTCAAAGAGACAGACGTGGTCGGGAGTGTGCCCCGGCGTTTCGATGACCTGAAACACGTGCTCAACCGTTTGGACCTCGGGAGGGACAGGAGTCCCTATCGAGGGAGGAGGCGTCCCCCACGCGAAACGCTGGTACCCCCGTAATTTGAGCAGCTTCGGATTCGCAAGGATGGGCAGCGCGCTGGCCTGCGCGAGTATCTGGGCTCCCTTGAGCTTGGCGACCATCGCGTTGTTGCCAATGTGATCTTCATGGCTGTGAGTGTTCACCACGACCGAGACTGGCTCTCTTTCGAGCACTTTTCGGAATTGTGATCGCACTACGGTCGCGCCGGAGTCAATCAGCAATCCGTCCACCAAGTAGGCATAAACCGGGAACAAGAACCCTCCCGCGAGACCACGTCCCATTTCGTAAACCTTGATGGGACCTATGTTTGTTGTAATTAGCATGTTGGTCAATCACCTGCGTGTAACACGTCATTGACGTACCACTCATATGTGTCGATGGCAGATTCGATATCGGTCTTGGTCGGCTTCCATCCTAAAATGTCCTTGGCCCGCGTGGTGTCAAAAACGTAGTCACGCAGTGCGATTTCGAGGTGTTGCGGTTGCACTGGCGAAAGGTGCAGCTTATGGAGGATCTTGACCATGAAACGGGCAAAACCGGGGGTTAGGTTGGTGAAACGAGGAATTTTTTGTGCGTGCTCGTACAGTGCGACGAGCATCTCCCGGAATGTCGGCACGTCATCGCTCCCGAGGTTCATCACAACCCCACGAGCATCGGGGTTGCCAACGGCCAGGAGAATCGCGTGGCACACATCGAGCACGTTGACCATCTGCAGCCGGGTCTTCCCTCCCCCTGGTAACAAGGCTTTCTTGCCCAAGTACGCTCCCTTTATCTGTCCCAACAATGTGGGCTCGTTTTGCCCTGGGCCTGCAATCGTTGGGGGGCGAAAAATGGTGATATTCATCCCCTTTTCCAAATATTCTTTACAATAATTTTCACACTCCACCTTGTCTCGCCCATATTGGACGTCGGGGTGAATCGGGGCGGTTTCTGGGCACGGAACTGGCACCTGCACCCCGTACACCTCGACGGAAGATAAAAAGATCAATTGCTGGACCTGCGTATCGAAGGCTGCAGAGAGGATATATTTCGTGCCGTTCACGTTGATATCGTGCAAGCGCTTTTCGTCCGAGACAAACTGCGCCAGGGCCGCAGCGCAATGCACCAATATCCCGGGTTGCTCGGAGGCGATTATTTTGATGATCTTTTCTTCGTTCGTGATGTCGCATAAGCTTTCACGAAAGTTCGGATGTTCGAGTCCCGATGCCTTTATGTCCATGCCGATGACCTCGTCGTCGCGATCCAAGAATTGGCGGACGAGGTGCCTGCCCAAATATCCCGAGCTCCCGGTTATCAAGATTCGCACATTTATCACCTATTCTAAGTTGATTATCATTTATGGAAGTGGCTTTTCCTGCTCGATCTCGGCGGGATTGCGCCCCGCTTCCAATTGCTCAAACCACCAGGTGTCCGTCGCAATCATCTCCTTGGCCTTTGCAAGGACCACTTCGATGCTCTCTCGGGGAATAATCACGACGCCATTCACGTCCGCGAAGATTAGGTCCCCTAGATTGATGGTTCGTTCCCCGCACTTTACTGGTTGATTGACCGAGTCCAGATCGACCACCATCCTGCCCCGGATCGAGGAACAGATGATACCCCGGGAAAAGAGGGGAAATTTCAAGGCAGTCACTTGGGGAATGTCCCGAACAGGACCATCGACAATGGCACCGCGGAATCCAAAGGCTTGGAGCATCCGGCTCGTGCTTTGCCCGAGACCAGCCGCGATCATCTGCCCGCTCATGTCCACGCATGCCACCGGAAGCTTGGGCGCGTCAGTCATGAATTTCGCCAACCGTGCAACAATATCACTTTCGAGGGGCGAATCAGACAGCACCATCTTCATTGTCGTCGCAAATCCAACGAATCGTGCTCCGGGCCACACTGGGCGGATGCCAGCATCAATAAAGCCCGGGGGAAGACCAAGGTCATCGATCGCATCGGAGACTGCGCATGTGTACAATCTCTCGAATTCTGCCACGAGAACCTTGATTTCTTTAAGTTTTAATTGCATGCTGCTTTCACTCTTTCAATTTGCCGCCGTGTTCATTGACTCGCTTGGCTTCGTCCAAGTTCGCATCCTCGACCGATTTGTTGAGTTCTTCGACCTGTCTCTTGATCTCGGCCAATTTTTCACCCGCCAGTGGATAGCGGCGAAGCGAGAGAATGCCGAAAATCAAGATGATGACCGGGAAGAAGGCAATGAGCAGGCGGAGGCCGAGAGCGCTCAGCGCGGTGAGGGCGGCCGGGTTCAAGTTGTTCTGGTCGACTTGGAATAGCGTGAGCACGATGCCAATGACGGCATAACTTATCGCGTTTGACGCCTTCACAATCACGCCAGACACGCCTGAGAACACTCCTTCCCGTCGCAGGCCGGTCTTCAACTGATCTTCGTCTACCACGTCGCTGAGCATGATCGTGGGAAAGAGCATTAACCCACCTAGCCCGACTCCGCCCGCCAACATCACGAACAACGCGACGAGATAACTATTTATGAAGTAGGCAAAGGGAAATGCCGCGCAGAAGCAAATCATGGACACGAACAATGCCTGCTTGGTCCCGCGCTTCCCTGCCAGCTTCACCCACACGAACAAGAAGGGCAACACGGTAGCAAACGTCGCCAGGAGCAAGGGCGCGTACTGCAACGACCCAAGTCCGAGGATTCCTGAATAGAACAGAGGCAGACTCGAGACAACCAAGGCATAGGACACCTGCAAAAGCAACTGGACCAGGACGTAGTACAAAAATGATTTGTTCCTGAGTGCGATGCCAAATGAGTGAACGAAGCCGATTTTTTCCTCTTCCTTCACCTGGTATTCGGGATGCTCCTTGATTTTAAACACCGTCGGGAGCATAAAGACTGCACAAATCGTGCCGAGGACCATACCCATGACCGGGTAGCCCACTGCATACGAATTAAAAAGCCCCGCTATCACGGGCGCGACCCCCAGCCCGATAATCAGACCGATGATGCCAAAAATCTGGAGGAAATTTGAAACGCTCAGCCTGACCGACTGATCCAAGCTCAGTTCGGGAAACAGCGCACTCCAGCAGGAGATCACCATCGTCACGAACAAATCATACGCGCAAAGTGTCACGAGCAAATATACTCCCGATAGCACGGGATCCCCGAGCGGGGGGGTGTAAATCAAGACTGCAAACACTACCATGGGTACGAGGCCGGCGATGATCAGGGGTTTACGTCGTCCCAGGTGCGAGTGAAGGTTATCGGAGATATATCCCACGAGCGGCTGGGCCAAGCCATTCCAAATCGCGTTTATCGCCAAGAGCATGCTCAACCAAAGCGGAGGAATAGGGACCTTTATGTAGAAGTAATAATAGGTGTACAGCAAGAGGATGCCTGCTTGTCCGATTGCAAGCCCGCCAATGTTCCCTAGCGAATACGATATCCGCTTTCCCATCGGGAGCTTCGCAGTTTTTTCCGTGTTTGGAGTAATGTCGTTGTTTTCTTGGATTGAAGGTTCAGTCATCATTTTCGACCTTTGAATGTTTTGTTTGTCATTGTTGCGTATCGCTACTTTCATTATTAAAACAGCTGAATGCTGAGCGGGAAGACCGCAGCTTTCGGGGTCGTCGTCCCGATCCGTTCTTCCAACGCGCTTACCAGTTCGCCGAAATTCCGGTGAAACATAGTGGACTCGGGCAGGAAGTGGAGCACGTCGGTTCGAGAAATGTTGGGCGAGAAGATACCGAAAGGCCTCTTGCCGATGAGTGCTTGGTACAGCAGGTTTTTCTTTGTGTCCTCGTACAGGCGTCCCCCGGTTTCCCATTGGAGCGAGTGAAAGCCGCGCCCTTCAGACGCCGCGGACATGAGCGCCGCGGCAAACTTTGGCTTGAAAATACCTTTCGCACCGGTAAGGACCTGCAAACCCTTGTACACAACCTGCGAGAACTCAGTGTCCTCGGGGAAGGCGTTAAAGAAACCGACATCGAATTTATCTGCGCCCTTCACGTCCGGAAGGTCGGTATGGTAGACCTCGCGGGCCTGTTCCACCGCGCTCCGGTGGGCGTCGATGTAATGCCCCGCGTGAATGCCCGCGATGCCGCGTCGAGATGTCGCCACGATATTCACGCTGAAATCAAGGCCTACACGGCTGCACACGTCTTCGATATCCTTCCGGAAGTCGGTAATGAAACCTATTCCCCCGCCGATACCCCGAATGCTCGCTTGGTGGCTCGCCGCGAGGGTCTCGATGCCACAGATGCCCGGCAGGATGATTTTCGCACCACCGCCAAAGCCTGCTTGAGGATGCGGCACTACCGTGCTCACGGCGATCTTCACATCGGCGTCGTGATACGTCTTGTTCACGAAGATGGGCGTTCCCAGCCTTGATTCCCCGCACTGGACGAGGTTCTCGTAAGGGTGGTGGTTTTCCACGTTAACCCTGTCTAACACTTCTTCCCCAATCTTCTTGATGTAATCCCGGCGGTCCATCGGCCGATGGGACCCTACCGCCGCTATTACCGTGATTCGAGTATCCGGAATACTTGCTGCATTCAAATGCGCGAGAATGGCTTCGCAAATCGGTGCGCATTTGGTAGAGCGGGAAATGTCTTCCACAACAATTACCGCATTTGATTTGCCTGCAGCAATGGTTTCTAAAGGTGGAGTTCCTATCGGATTTATCAGAGCAGTTTCAATCATCTCTGGACTGGTGATATCCTCGGCGTCGCAAATCGGAAAAGTATGCACATCCCACGTGTCTGGAAACTCCAAGGTTTTCTCTTCCTCGGATTCATACCAAGCGCCCCACGGAATCTTGACAAGATTTGTCATGAAAAATCACAATTTCATTAGGTCGAAAATCTTACTTGCTCCAAACATCATTTCAAGAACTCATCCAAGACGTCCTCTTATAAGAAACATAGGCACTATTTGAATGAATGAATCATTCCCTCTTTTTTTTATTCATCACCATTTTTCACGATGGGAGGTAATCGTTTGCCCGTGAAATCCAGGTGATGAATGCCTAGTGAACAGACGCGCCAGATTTTTGTCGGTGAAATAAAAAAAGGGGTAATTGTTCAGATAGTGCCGAAAAATAAAATCTTTTGAAATTATTGATTCATTCACGGTAAAGTACGGTCATTACTCTGGATTGAATGCCAATGGCAATTTATAATTATAGATACGCCACGGGGCACCTATTGGTTCCGTTTCGTTTCCGTGAAAATCGATAGGGATTGCATCATGAATGTATGGAATCGATCCATCGATAGAGAAGAACCTTGCAAAAATGGAACCGTACTTGAGCCGGAAAGATGAGGGGATCGTGCCATTAAACGAAATATCGTAGAACTTTCCTGATGTATGTTGACCTTCCTTCAACAAGAACGGAACAGGTGGATAGAAGAACTCCCAGGCGCGCTGGTAGGCATCGAGAAGCGAGTTCGCTTGATCGAAAGCGAACGTGTGTTCACCCGCTGGTACCTGGATCTTGAATTTGCCGTTTTCTTGTTTGAAATATGGCGTGCCCTTATGCGAAACAACGAGCTCGTCATCGAGCCACGCAAAGCGAAGGGCATGGCCCATACGCTCCGTTGTTTTCTCGGCGCCGAACGGGTAGGTGATGATGGCATCCTTTTGTGTTTTGATAGCAATTTCCAGAGGTATGTTTGTTTTCAACAAGATTTCAAGTCGTGTGCCGGAATCTATAAGACGAGCGGTGTAGCGATCAGCATCGATAAGAATGCCAGCTGGGTGTTCATGTGTTACCGTAAATGGCCGTTGGCCAATCTCAAACTCGTGATCGGCATACACGATGGATTGGCCTTCGACATTAACATTCCGGGACGAAACAACGGGCATACTCGCGCTTGAATAGCCGAGCGCAGGCATCTCGTACACGCGACCGCAAATGACCTCTGCCCGTGACCAGAGCATGTTCAACACGGCAACTCCTTCCGGCAAACAAGCTCCAGGCTCTCGGGCATCTTGATCTATGCCCGAAATTTCGTCAAGAACGGCCTTGCCCGCGTTCGTGGCCTCGGTCACGAGGCGCGCGCTGCGGTCCTCGATGGTCTCCTCTGAATTCCAGGTTTTTGTCTGCTCGATACCTTGCATATCCGAATACATACCAGGGATCGTGAACGGCACGATGTATGCATCGTGATTTTGGGCTGCGAGGAGATTCTTCCACGCGTTTTCAAGCATTCTCTCATGCGATTCCGAACCAAAAGCAGTTAGCAAGGAATCCGCGGCTTCCACGAGCACGAGAAAATCATCGCACCGCCTTGCCAAAGCAATGAGCTTCGAATACATCAGTCTAATGGGAAAGTCTTCGATGGACCATCGAACCTGGTTGCTAACGGAAATCTTATTTTCGGCAAGATCCTGGAAACTTCGGAGGAAAATCCGTTCCCTTTCGAATTCAGAAACGTGACTAGCAACTTCGCTTGAACCAGGCATCGGGTTCGCAAAATCCTCGATATTCACGTAAACCACGTCGGCCAAGTCTGGCCTAGCGACGGCACTGAAGATGAGCGATGGCAATTCCTCGAAGAATTTCCCATGCCAGACATGCCCGTTAGGCAATCCAGATTGCGAAACGATGGAGGGGATGGTCGTTCCATCGATACCTTCCCATATTACCTTTGGATTGTAAGATGTCGGAGCCCCGCCTGCCAATCGGACGCAAGTATAGGCAAGTTCGATACCAAACGCTCGTAGTAATTGAGGCATCTGAGGGTGCAAAGCATGCTCAGACGACGCGAACACGCGGGCTTGAAGCTCATGTTCACCTAACACGTTGATGCCCACCTCTAGTTCTCGCACATTTGATTCCTCGCAAGCATGGCGCATATATGGCTGGGAGTACAATGGATTGATGATTTCCGCTCCCGCTTGCTTGAGCAATTCCCAAACCGGATAGGTTTTTGATAATTCGTCCAGGGAAACGATGCCCACCTCGAAACCGGTGGGAAAGCAATCCTTCCACGTGGATGGTTTTCCCTTGCTCCCAGCGGTTATTCGTGCCCATCGCTGCAAGTGTTCCCATACTCTCGACGGATCATCAAACTCGCAATACCCTAGATCGGGAAAGAGCATATTCCCGTGGATGCCGTGAAGCAAGTAGATCGTTGGCCGGATGGGTGTATTGTTCAGCGCGGCGGAAAGCTTGGTAATTTTAGCTGCCGTGCTTTTCGTTTTCTTCGCAACAGCAGCGAGAAACTCGTGCCAGGTGTCTTGCTCTTCTTCTGTCATGGTAATGTCATCTATTGATCTTGATTTTTCTCACCCAGGGCTATAGTTCCTTTCGCTGCCAACCGCCCTCGAGCCAGCGCGCAATGATGTCGTAAGATTGTTGCGAGTTCTTGTCAAACATGAGACTGTGATCCGCGTTCTTGAAAATGTGGATTTTTCTATGGACGTGGATGGCTTCCTTGAAGAAATCAAGATCACCAGTTGGATCTAGAGTCTGGTCACCAGTTCCTGCAAGGATTAGGATAGGAATCTTGACTTTCAAGGCATTCTTCGGCAACTGCTCGATCATCAGAATCAAGTTATAGAAATGCACCGCTGTTGATTTTGGTGCACGAACGATGTCCATCTGGTCGAGCTTGTGATACTCATGATAATAAGTCGGACGAAAATCTGGTTTAAACGCCATGAATGGTCTATCCCCGCTGATGATGCGCAAGATGAAAAGTATTAACTTTAAAACCATCAAGACGGGTGGAAAATAGAGAGGCCGGATCAAGGCGTGCCTCCACATTTTAAATGGTGCGACCATGAGTATTGCAGAGGAAACGGAATTGACCATTTTCGATTTTGATGACAGATATGCCGAAACCATGGTGGATCCGAGACTTTCACCAAGCATATGACAAGGCACGCCTTGGAATCGCTCGAGGAGAGCATCGTAAATTGGAAACATGAGCTCGGGATGATCGAATCGCCCACGCTCGGGACCGCTTCGCCCGTGCCCGCGATTATCTACCGCGATGACGCCAATGCCTTTATAATACAGGTGATCTGCCAGCGGATAGTACAAATCCCCCACGCAATTGTTTCCCGGTTGGCCGATGACAATTGCTCTTGGATTTTCGGGCAAGAACTCTTGAACGAAAATATTGGAACCATCGGTCGCGGTGATGTAATGTTCTTTTGGATCCGGTGCTAATTGGCCGTTTGGATGGAATCTTTTTCGGAAGCGAGCAAGGATATCGTAATATTCGGTAATTTGGGCTTCCGTATAAAATTTTCGCAAAAATTGTAACGTTACATCCTGGGTTCCTTGCACGAGCTTAGATCAACATGAGAAGATTTAAAATTCCATTATATATGTGGAAATAAAGGCAATTTACTAATTTGATATCACGGTATTCGAAATCGAATAACCTTATATATCTTGAACTTGATACTGATCTTAATGTTCGGATTCGAATATCAGTAGATCATTCGACATCGAACATTCAACTATTAGCAAGTGAAGCGAATCATGTTCCCAAAACTCTCTCTGGATCTTGTTATCATGTCGATCCTGGACGATTTTCCCGAAGGCATCACGGGTTATGCACTCGTCGAGGAATTCAAGAAACGCTTCGGAAAAGAACGCGCGCTGAGTCCTGGCACGTTGTATCCCCGGCTCAACAAGCTCAAGGCCGAAAATTTCATTGAAGACGATGGTAAAGTATGGAAAATCAAGGACGAAGGCAAGCAACGGCTCGAGAAGAACGTGCCCGATGTTCTTTCGAAGAGTCTCGAGTTCATGCCCATGCTCTATAAATTTTTGATGAAAACCTTGCCATTCCCACGACGTATGGATTTCATGTGCCACCCGTTGAATGCAGGCGACAAGGTGCCTTGCAATCCCCAGCCAGACCTTTTTGATGCGGACAGCATCGTCGTGGCTCTCGATTCGATTCCTGACGAAGGTAAAGCCATTCCACGGCTCGAAGAGATCAAGGAACAACTCGATCGAACGAAAAAATCCATCGAAAAACGGTTGCAAGACCAGATCAATTCGATCGATGCACTGGTAAAGACCATTGATGAAAAGCTCGAACGGTGCAATGCGGAGAAAGCGAGCTGGAAACACATCCCAGTCGAGGACGGAACGTTTGAAGATCGGTAATCTTGCTAACGACACATAACGACGATGATGAGCATCATGTACGACGCCCCCTTTGGACACAAGCATTGCATGCCGCCCGGGCTCGGTCTCGGTCGCGGCATACTGCGAGAAGTGTTTAGCAACCTGAAGGATTTCTGGCCAAGTTCTTTTGTGCCATATGACCTGGATGAAACGGCAGAAGAATATATCCTCACGCTTCCGATGCCTGGCTTCGATGCGAAGGAGATCGAAGTTTCCGTGAAGGGAAACGCTATCCTCGTGGAAGGAAACAAGAGCGAAGAGGATAAGAAGGAAGAACCGTCAGGAACTAGCGAGAAGAAAAGGTTGGTTTCGATGGGCAATTTTCTCTGGAACCACCCCCGCGTGGAAGTCCCGCTCGATGACGAGATCGATCCCGATAATATCTCGGCAAAGCTCGACCGGGGCATCTTGACCGTTCGGCTCACGAAAACGCCGCGGGCAAAGATTCCCGTGGAGAACTGATGGAACGGTTCCTTCTCTATTTTTTATATTTTATTTCACTATCTTTGAATCCATGCAAGCCTTGAAGCGAAAATATAATTTTGCGTCCCATTCTTGTTATATCAAGATTGACATTCTTATTTTAACCGGTCATCATTGACATTCTTATTTTAACCGGTCATATCTGGAGAACGGTTCGGATAATCCATGAAACAAGACATTGACATCGCCCTCGAACATGAACCTTTGCAAATCAAGGAAATTGCCGAGGGCAAACTCGGTCTAGATGAAAGAGATTTGCTCATGTACGGCCCGTACGTGGCAAAGATAGCCGCTCCCGCGTTGAAACGCTTGCTGGAAAAGAGCGAGCAAGGACAAGGCAAACTTATCGTCGTGACAGCGATCACGCCGACCAAGGCTGGCGAGGGAAAGACCACGACCGCGATCGGGCTCACGCAAGCGATGGACAAGCTCGGTAAACGTGTCGTCGCAACGCTGCGACAACCTTCGATGGGTCCTGTTTTTGGGGTGAAAGGCGGCGCCACCGGCGGTGGATATTCGCAAGTATATCCCATGTGGCAGATTGATCTTGAATTCACGGGTGATTTTCATGCCATTGCAGCGGCCCACAATCTCCTTTCAGCGCTCATCGACAACCACCTGGCAAAGAACAACGCCCTTCGCATCGATCCAACGAAGATCGTCTGGCCCAGGACCATGGACATTAACGATCGTGCCGTGCGCAAGATCATCATAGGGCTTGGTGGTCGTGTCAAGGGTGGCATCGTCCGTGAAGATGGTTTCATCATCACGGCGGCCTCCGAAATCATGGCGATCCTCGCGCAGTCTCGCAGCATTACCGAGTTGAAAGATCGCCTTGGCAATATCACGATCGGCTACACTTTCGACGATCAACCCGTGCATGCGCGTAACTTGAAAGCGACAGGGGCAATGGCACTCATCTTACGCGACGCGCTCAAGCCAAACCTGGTTCAAACATTAACCGGGGCGCCTGCATTCATTCATTGCGGGCCATTCGGGAACGTCGCGCATGGCACCGCGTCGATCCTTTCTATTCAACTTTCCTTGAAACTGGGTGATTACGTGATCAACGAAACCGGGTTTGGCGCCGATCTCGGGTTTGAAAAATTCGTGAACATCGTGTGTCGCCGGTTCAATCTCATACCGCGAGCAGTGGTCATCGTGGCGTCATGCCGCGCGCTTCGTCAGCATGGCGGCGTGAGTTATGAAAATTGTAAAAATCCAGATTTCGAGGCGCTCAAAGCGGGCATCGACAACTTGGATGCCCACATCAACATTGTAAAAAGCTTTCACCTCAAGCCTGTCGTGGCCATCAATAGATTCGGTACGGATAGTGACGAGGAGTTGCAGTGGATCCAAGAACACTGCGAAGAATTAGGCGTTCCCGCGGCCATTTCCGATGTTTTCGAGCAAGGGGCGGATGGTGGTATTGACCTGGCAAGAAAAGTCATCGACGTTGCTGACAGCGAACCTGAACCTCAAATCATGTTTACCTACGATATCGATGATCCGGTGAAGGACAAGATCGAGAAAATCGCAAAAACCATATACGGCGCTGCAAATGTCGTTTATTCCACCGATGCTGCGAAGAGCTTGCAGCAAATCGAGCTTCATGATGGCACGGGCAAGTATCCAATTTGCATGGCAAAGACCCAGTATTCAATTAGCGACGATCCTGCCAAGCTCAATGCTCCACGAGACTTTACATTGTCGATTGACGACGTGAAATTATACACGGGATCAGAATTCATCGTGCCGGTTGCGGGTGGCATACTTTTGATGCCCGGTCTCTCTGACGTGCCAGCAGCAGAGGCAATGGATATCGACGATGATGAACGTATAATAGGACTTAATTAAAAATGAAATCACTGGGATTAGGCAAGTCATTTAACCTTTTTTTCTCTGATAGTTTCAATTAAACAGTTCTTTTTTTCCAGGAGCTATACGAAGCTAGCGAGAACCGACCAAGCGCAATAACGTTAAGGATTAAATGCCGGTTTAAATGCAAAAAATCAACGTGCCTTAACCTATTCAGATGCGAAGGATTTTTGAAGGTTCACGCATTTTCTAGGATGTTGATCCTACCTTTGTCTCATATGAATGCTTTTTAAACCCAAAGCGATAAGGATCGAATATCGACGGGTGCGACGCAGAAAATTCGTGGCGGCCCGAGAAATATCAATGATTGAAGAATCATAACGAGGCATTTACGCGTGAGAGAAGACACTGATTTCGCGGAATGTGTAGATTCATTCCGGAACGACCCTTACGTTACCATCGAGCCTTGGCCACCAGGGGACGCGATTGACCACTTACGATTAACCATCAAGGGAATGGAAAATACACCTTATGAAGGCGGGAAATTCATTTTTGAAATAAAACTTCCCCCAAATTATCCATTTTACCCGCCGTTTGCTTATTCACACACGATCATGTATCACCCGAACATCGATTCAAGCATTCCTCCAGGCAAGTTGAACATTTGCCTCGACCTTATCAATCCCGAGCTTGTTGGAAAGGTAGACGTGTCGACGGGCGCGAGCGGATGGACACCTTCAAAGACTTTGACGAACGTGATTGAAGCGCTCAAGGGCATGATGCACACGGAGCCCCCTTTTTTCAATCCTAATGACCCATTGAATCACGAGGCAGGCGAGGAAGCGTTGCGGGCGTGGAAGAAGTTTGAAAAGAAAGCAAAGGAATGGACGCAGAAATACGCCCATTGAATGTTTTCATATCGTCCAAACCAGTTTTCTTTTTCATCGATTTTAATTTTCCTTTTCACGAAAAGCGAAAGACTAGAAACAATCCTGGTTCATAATTCGTTATCCAGGTCGGACTTCAGGTTTATGCCATCAGCCGCCGTCTCGTTCTTTTGCATTCCGCTCGGTTTCAACACGGTGACTTGGAATGCTTCAAGTTCCAAAATGGCAAGGATCGATAGGTCGTTCCAGCCCGCGCTATTCAGGGTTTTAAACGGAATTTAACGAATTTGTGGTCGTTAAGGCCAATTTCCAAGTTAGCGAATTTTCATACAAAGCAACAAATGACTCAATTGGGGATTAGTGTTTAAAGGTTAGAAATTAACATTGCTAGGAGATTAGGACTTTTGATTTATACGAAGAGTGGACTATGGTCGAGCAATCTCCTATTTCACCCTACTTGGTAAAAGAACGAACCGCGGATCGACTTGTTATCGAGGTGACGGTTGACGTGAAGCGCATCAAGCATACCTTGAGGATAACGCTGGGTATCATTGAATTGATTCTTGTTATTTATTTCTTGATACTCTTGTCGCTTAATGCTCTCGTTCTTGATCCCGTGTATTTCTTAGGTATATTCATCATTGTCATTATGCTAGGCATATTACTCCCCTTCCCTCCCAAAGTCGTAAGTGGTCCAACAACGTTCGTGCTTGACAAGTCATCTGACACGTATTCCATCATAATTCGCCAAACCAAATACACCTTTTTTAGAAGGCAACACGTGCTCGAGGGCTCGCAGCAACGTTCCAGGCCCCTGCAATTCTTTTACCCACTCGAATCGTTGAATAATATCAAGGAGACCGAGGCAAGCGACCTCCGCGGGCCAGGCACGTTCCTCATGCGCAGTATATTCAAGGGGATGCACGTCTTGCGGATCCAGAGGTATCCTCCTATGCGAACTCCGGGCGCGCCTCGCTCTGCACCTGTGCATGGCTCGATCGTTTTATTTGGCGACACTCGGCTTGAAAATGTGCAGTCATTCAAGACGATGATCGAAGAATTCCTAGGGCTGCCAAAGGTAGCCGGTGAGCATGTTATAGAAGAGTAGTTAGAGCCATCTGCGAATAATTCTCCGACCATCACGTGCCCTCGATGCGGGTACCGATATTCCAGGACCGAGATGATTTCTTTTTGTCCAAATTGCGGTGAAAGTCTGCACGCTGCAATGTCGTGATGCTTTCGGCTTTCGATTTGTTTTGTAATACAGCATCACCCGAGCCGGTCTCTGTTTATATGGCCAGGGTGCGTGAATCGAGGCGAGGTACTCATCTTATAGTCATACAAATACAAATGACGCTAGACAGGAGCAGCGTCCCGAAGCCATCAAAGTTCCGACAGCTAAGACAAAACGAGCACTTGCTCTAGTGCCGGCAATCACCTTGGGCTTCTCGGTGAGCGGCGAATCGATCATCGCCACGATCGGAAAGTGCTCGGCGACGTTTCCGAAGCAAGATGCAATAAAAGTGTGCCGTGATTTGTTATCGCTGATCACGGGGTAAAAATTGTTAATTTCGTTCTTATTTTTCTACTTTATACAATTTACCATCATGTTCCGACGTTTTTTGATCAGGATGACGTGGAGATTCAAGTTTTTTGTACCATATCAAGAGGAAAGTCCCGAACAGAATCATTGCAAGACCATTAATGCTATTTGGGATCGGGGGCGATGTATTCATCCAGGAGAAAATCATTGAAGCGATGTTAAATAAAACGCCCATCGTAATAATTTCCATTCCAAGGGATTTCATATGTCTGGTTCCGTGCTCTGGATTGGAAGCAAGTTTCTGGAAAGACCGGACGATCGAAATTACTACAATTACAGCAAACATGATAGTAACAGAAAAAAAATTATAGATTCCCCCAAAAGAAAAATCGAGCCATTCTCCATTACTAGGATCATAAGCGGAATACCATATTTGCCAAAAGCCCAGGTGAGGATATGGACTGAAAAAAGCCCAAGGAAAAATGAAAAATTGCACGTGAAAATTTACAGTGAAATTTGGAGACCCCGGAAACTCATTGAATCCCCATAGGTTCAAGATAAACGTGGGCAAAATAATGCTGCAACAGATCTAGGCTACAAGAAAGAATTTGATCTTTTTCAATAAAACTGAACCAATCTCCATCGTTCTTCGGCTCTATCGTCTTTTTTACTGTATTGGTGTTTTTCCTCGATTCACCGATGCTAGGGAATAAGATCAAAAATCCTCTTCATTTCCAATGATTCTGCTTAACCCTCTTTAATGTTATGGTGAGATAGGGTCTCTATTAAGAACATCGCTAGCCTGGGGAAGCACTTTCCAAAATGAATGACTTACTCGATGCTTGCGGGTAGATTGGCTGTAAAACATATGACTGAAGTTGTTCAACAAGCAGCGGGTTCAAATGCAACGATCGGCGCGTGGTTGGTGACCGGGATGGTTCGCGTCATAGTGGGGCGTGGTGCAGGCACGGTCCAGATGACCGACACTTCGACTTGCTCCACCACGGGTTTGGTTTGAATGACTTCGACCACCGGGGTTTCTATCGCTACTACCGGCACCGGCGCTTCTTTCACGATGCCGCTTCCCATGGGCACGATTTCTCGCATGCAGGCACCGATATCGACCTTGGACAGTGACCCCTTAACTTCGATGCCGAGCTTGTGCAGCGCTCGCATTGCCGCGTTGTACAGCGACGCCGACCGGTACCCCGTGGCCGACGACACCGCCGCTAGCGACGCCCGCGGGTGTCCTTCCAATTGCAGCGCCACGTACACGGTCACCGCCACGATGGAGTCCTCGTGCAAGCCCACGAAAGCCCGCGCCAGCGTGCGATACGTCAGCTCGATTGCCTAGTGATATAACAACAGATCGCAGAATTGACCATATCTGGTTGTAGTGGATTTATCAATTCATTTATTGTTAAGAGAGCGATGAAAAACTGGTTTCACCGAAAAAAGCTTGATCCCCATTCCACAGATTTAATTAAGAATCGACAAGAAATTTCTGGCGAGATAAATAGTCAACTTGATGAAAAACGGGCAATGATATCAAGAGTCTTGGAGCCTCCATCCCCGAGTCTAGAAAGAGTGAAGAAGCTCAAATATCCGAAAAACATAAAAGAAAATTATGATGGGATCCCAGTTCGTATCCATGAATTAGAATGCACGATCTGCTTTCATCCACGCGATCCGGTCTCATTCATGTGTCCGAATCCAAAATGTAAAACACTTTATTGCATTCCGTGCGCTATTTCATTATATCATCGAAGGGAGCGATGCTGGGTCTGTAATATGGAAATAACTTGGGATTTCATCAAACAATATTATGAAAAATACGAGATTCTCGCTCGTTTTTGTGCCGAATCATTAGAAGAAGTGCAAATACTACATCATGGTATCATTGGTCGTCTATTTATAAAAAACAGTGAGTTGGTTTGGGAATGTATGGCTTTTCATTGGTGGTGGAATCCACTCAAAGATTTCTATCAATGGCGGAATTCACTTGAAACCATTGAATTGCAGGTTATCAAAGAATTAGAGCCATTCTTCTTTGACAGAAATGATATGATATTTGACACTGCAGTCATATGTGTATATTTATTAAACCGCAAATATAAGGAAGCCCTTGAGATAATAAATGATCTAATTAAAAGGACACCTACAGAGATTAGTTTCTTAGGATTTAGAAGCTTGATCTTGATGAATCTTTTAGATTTCGATGCTGCAATTACCGAATTTAACGATCTAATTAAGCTCGATGGTTCAAATGTGATATGGTTTATTAATAAAGCTCTAGCACTTGGTGCTTGTAATAATGCTGGAGCCGCTCTGCAATGCCTCGAAATAGCTAATACACTATCACATAATCATAATGAAATTCTATGGAATAAAGGTGTTATTTTACTCAATTCAGGGGATATTCCACAAGCAACAAGATATTTTGATGAATTTTATCATAATGAAAGTAAAAAGTTTAATGCAAATTTTATTTTATATGATATAATCCACTTATTTGAAAGTATAGGGAGATCGGACGAGGCTGTGAAATACAGAAGCATGATAGGTTCATATCGAGATACACATCCTAAGCATGAGTGAATTTGTAAAAAATAACATAATTCTTTAATAGAAAGAATGCTGGACAACTTGTCGCGATATTCAAGCCTGTTTTGGATGTCTCAAGACCATGACTTAGCGGTTTCGTAGACATACTGGCGTTCGGCAATGAACCAGTGAATCTCTTGAATTTTTGTTTGTTTTCCCCCGAGCTCGCGAGCGAGGATTCGTATCTCGTCGGTCGAAGGTTTATCGATGATTTTTGCCGAGTCTATCTTGATTTCCGTGGTACCATTGTCTAATCTAGTAATGTACGCTGGCTTGAGCCGTGCCTCGATTTCGGCTAATTGCCAGATGTAATCATCGTAAGAACGATTCTCAGTTGATAGCAAATAGGCTCGCGTTTGGATCGCGTCCCGTTTCAAGTTAATCGTCATTATATTGCACGTCGGCCCTGAAACCGTGCTTGAAATAGGCTCTAGCTCGCAAGCAGGTTCGATATCATGCACCTCATCGTGCAAGATCGATTCCTCGTGGTCGGGCATGACGGCATCTTCGCCATCTCCACGTTTTTCGCTCTCTATTTCCCGCATTTCCTTGTCTTCTTCGGTTTCTGGTTCGTTATACTCGTAATCCGTGTCCTCGTCACGATATGACATGTACATTCACGTTCTTGGGATTCAAATCTTTCAATTAAACTCACGTGCAACGCGGGTTAATAAGTGATGTGCAACCACGGCATAATTATTAATTCCCGAGGAGCGATCCTCCAAGCATGGTTTTCAAGGAAGATATGGAGGCAGCAAAGCAACGAATGGATGCCTGGTGGGACCACGAGATATTGGATCGTCCCGTGATTGGATATTATTGCCCCCGCAATGACATACCAATCCGTGGCATCTGGGATTCCTGGTACCTTGCCAAGAGTTTCGATGCCATCGATGGCGCACTGGCGGATTTCGAGAACAAGATCGAAGCAATCAATTTTGGCGGGGAATTGATCCCGAATTACTTCCCGAATTACGGTCCCGGCATAATGGCCGCTTTGCTTGGTGCGGACCTGCATTTCAAGTCCGATACTGTGTGGTTCAATTACCCGGCGACGCTTAACAATGTTGTTTCCGTGCTCGAAGATGCCAAGATCGATTTCGACAATCCTTGGTATACGAGACTCGTTCACGTGACGGAGCAAGCCGCGGATCGGGCTAACGACGCATATCAAGTCGACATCACTGATTTGGGTGGTGTCATGGACGTTATCGCATCATTTCTCAAGCCCGTAGACATCTTTTATGCCATGAAAAACAAGCCGGAGATCATCGACTCGTGCAGGGCCATCGTGCTGGAAAAACTGCTCAAGGTCTACGATGATCTCCAGGACATCGTGGAACCCCGATGCCATGGCTGCGGCTCGTGGCTTCAGGTCTGGGGTCGCAAGCGCTGGTATCCCATCCAATCCGATTTCAGCTACATGCTCTCCCCGAGATATTTCGAGCGGTTCGTGCTCCCGGATATCATCGCCCAGGCACGCCACATGGATTACGCCATCTACCATCTCGATGGTACGAACCAGTTACCGTATCTCGATGCCTTGCTTGCAGAACCTGCAATAACGGGCATTCAATGGGTGCCAGGTGCCGGAAAATCCGATCCTGGCACCGATGAATGGATGCCCGTGTTCAAGAAAATCCAAGCAGCGGGAAAGAATATCGTCGGCACGGATGTCACGCCAGAGTTCGTTGCCCGCATGTACCGCGACCTCGATGCGAGAGGGCTCTATGTTTTCACGCTGTTCCTTGGCCAGATGATCGCAGACTTTTATCTTCCCGAGTTTATGGGTGGCCAAGGCGGCGTGGACGAGGAGGACTAAACCGAACCTGGTGGCTGTATTTCTTGTGACAGCCAATCGACCATTGCCTCGCGATTCCCTCTAGTGAGCTCGAAAATCGTTACATCGGATCGTGCCTTTATATTGTCCACGAACGTGCCACCACCTTTCGCCGTAATGGTCGCGAGCACCCGTTGACCATCCAGGCATTTCACGAGCTGCTCCTTGAACTTATTTGATAAGAGCTCCATCTTCCCGATCTCGTCGATAACGATCAATTCATCCGGATTCGATATTACCATGGTAAAAAGTGCCACTTGCTCGAACCTTGCCACATCGACGAAATACTTGCCGATACGATGTTTCGTGGAGAAATCGACGCTAGCAAAGGTTTCTTCCATCGAGCCGTCGATGCGAGTTATCGAAAAACCAGTTCTTTGTCCGGATTCATTCCGTATTTCGCCAGTATAGAAGCCTGTGCAGGAATAACTTGTTCTTGCCACGAAATTCTTGATGATAGTGGTCTTGCCAACGCCAGGTAACCCTGTCAATAAAATGTTCGCCATGACACATCGCGAGGTAATGCTGGTTTTTGCTCAATGCCACCAATCTAATTCCGGGCAATGAATTTTCGTTCCATCTTTTGCGGATTCATATATGGAAAGCACGATGAATAACGGTTTCAACGCTTCCCAACCATTGCATAGATAAGGCGTTCCATCCAAAATCCATCGGGCAAATCCGCGGAATGATCGTGTCAATGCATGCAAGCCTCTCGTTGGCGCGTGGGCTCTCACGGGCCTGATACCACGGTATTTTACCCGTGCGATGATATCATGCCAGTACGTGCATTCGATGCTGCCTTTCTCGCCATAGAACCCGATCTGCGTGTGTTTTGGCGGTCTCGTTGCTTGGGAGCCAAGTATCGTTGCGATCGCTCCTGAAGCAAACTTGATCGTGCCTACGCCAATATCCTCGACTTCAACACCAATATCACCAAACTTGAAGGTGCCGATTTCCCCGCTGATACTTGCCGGTTTTCCCAGAGCCCAAGCCATCAAATCGATCACGTGGCTGGCTTGCGTGATGAGCGTGCCGCCCCCGCTTGTTTCCCACTTCTTGTGCCACGGGCTATTCTCGAAATATGATGCTGGCCTGCTCCACGGGAGCTGTATCGTGGCATAATACGGCTTGCCAAGAAGCCCCGCCCGCACGGAATCGACCATCTTGAACAAGCCGCCATTGTACCGGTACATGTAATTAATTCCAAGCTTGATGCCGGCATCGTCTGCCAGGCGTGCCATGGCAATGCCGTCCTCAAGCGATGTGGCGATGGGTTTTTCGCACAGCACGTGCTTGCCAGCTTCGATGGCCCTGGTAACGAGATCACGATGCAAATGATGAGGGACGGCGATGTATATCGCTTCGATCTCCGGGTCGGTGATCAATGACTCATAATCGACGTGAACATTGCGGATACCAAAACGCTTCGCGATCTGCTGTGCCGCTTGCACATCAACATCCATGCATGCAATAAATTGAACATCTCGCATTCGATCGATCTTGGAGAGCATTAGCACGTTGTGAGCAATCATGCCGCAACCGGCGATGCCTATGTGCACCTTGTTTTTGGCAACCATGGCGTCACGATTCGTGCAAAATTGAGAAAATTTTCTGGCTTGCTGTACCATCCCCGAAAGGAATATCATAATCAAACGAACGGGACGCGAGCTCCGTCATGGCATCCTTGATTTTTTTGATATCATAGCCCGTGATGATGTTACCGCCAACATCAACGGTTTCGGGACGCTCTGTATTTTCGCGGAGCGTGATGCACGGGCGCCGAAGGATACATGCCTCTTCTTGCACGCCGCCTGAATCCGTGAATATGTACCGCGCATTTTTCTCGAGAACTAGGAATTCCAAGACACCGAATGGCTTGACGACCCGGACCTCATCGGGAATACGTGACATCAAGTCAAACTCTTCCAATTTTGCTTTAGTTCGCATGTGCACCGGAAACACTATTGGATTTCCGGTGTCCTCGATTATGACTTTCATGATGTCGATTAATTCCTTTAATCGTTCCGGGTCATCCACGTTCGCGGGACGGTGGGCGGTTAGCAAGGAATACGAATTATTCCCGATATTCAACGATTCCAAGACGCTGCTTGTAATATCCTTGGCAATTTCATAATTCTGGAACGTAGCATCGACTACTGTATTGCCAACCACGTGAATTTTTTCTTCAGCGATGCCTTCCTTGAGTAGGTTTTGGCGTGACAGCTCGGTCGGGCAAAAAAGATAATCAGAAATGTGATCCGTGATGACGCGGTTAATTTCCTCTGGCATTGTTCGGTCATTGCTGCGCAAGCCAGCCTCTATATGACCGATCTTGACTTGTATCTTCGCCGCGGCGAGAGCCGAGCCCATAACCGTGTTCGTGTCACCCTGGACCAGGATACAACCAATGATCTCAGATTGCAATAATTTCTCAACGCCGAGCATGATTTTTCCAGTTTGTTCCGCGTGTGAGCCAGAACCCACGTTGAGGTTATAATCAGGTTTTCGTAATTGCAATTCATTGAAAAATATCTCGTCCATTTCAAAGCTATAATGCTGGTTCGTGTGGATGAGCACGAGTTCGGTATTTTTTTCCTCGTAGAGCTTGATTAATGGAGCACATTTGATGATTTCAGGCCTTGTTCCGAGGATAATGGCATCCTTCATAGTCGCTCATGAAATGGTAATGTACGATCGTGATTAAGGATTAATCTTTAATTTTCACCCGGTGTTTCCAGATTTCTTTTTAGAAAATATTTAATTGGGTGACGTGAATCAACTCGACACTTTTGTAGATTTAAATTCGAAATCAATTGCAGTTTCATTAATTAATTTTATAACTGGTTAATGGAAGCAAACAGCTTTGATTCAATTTATTTGATAATCGAGCAAGAATAGCCAGTAAATGCTTATATATTCGAGGTTAATAATAAGATATATCATTCTTAATAATCGCTATTGTGTTATTTGATTAAGAGAATGATTGATCATTCAATGAATTGAATATCCAAAGCAGGTTAATGAATTTTCTGCAGATGGTTTATCCATGACATTAATATCTAAAGGCATATATCCAATCACAAAAAGTAATCTTCAAATCAGGATTTTCAGCCCTATTTCTTCGGATATGCTTAAACAAGAATATAAAACCAAACCTCGAGATAAAATTGTTATCGTATTGCCAACGTATAATGAATGTGATAACATTATAAGATTAATACCTGCTTTGGAAAAGATAGTGGAAAATCTCAATGGTTACGAAGGTTTTTTCATAATTGTTGATGACAATTCCAAGGATGGTACCGGCGAAATTGCGGTTCGCTTCGCCCGCGAATACAAGAATATCCTTGTTATCCGAAGACCGGGCAAGATGGGTCTCGGCAGTGCATACCGTTTAGGATTTAGCCACGCCATTGAGATAGGTGCGAAGATCGTTTTCATGATGGACTCTGATTTGAGCCATCAGCCATCGGCTATCCCGAAATTCATCGATTGCATAGAAAAGACAAAGGCGGGTCTTGTTATCGGATCCAGGTATTGCAAGGGTGGCAAGATCAATGGCTGGCCAGCAAAGCGAAAATTCATAAGTTCTGGAGCCAATTTTATTGCACGGTTACTCTTGGGGCTGAACCAAGTTCACGACACGACCTCGGGATATCGCGCGTTTAACGTCGAAATATTAAAATCTATCGATTATAACACGATATCTTCAAATGGCTATGCGTTTTTAGGAGAAATGCTATGCCGTGTCAAGGAACAGAAAGCACGTATCAGCGAGATACCGATCACATTTAATGAACGCAAATTCGGGGCTTCAAAACTCGGAAAAAATGAGATCAAGGGATTTCTCATCTATGCCACGAAAATGTTATTCAACCGAGTGTTGAAGATGCTTGCTTTCTCGAAAAAATAAAGAAATTTTTAATTTTTAACATGCATCGTGCACCGTATTTATAACGACGATGCCTCCACGATTCTTACAAGATGAAAAAAAATCGGTGAACTACATGAAATCAGCCTTAATTACCGGTATTACGGGCCAAGATGGTTCCTACTTAGCGGAATTGCTGTTAAAAAGAGGATATAATGTTTTTGGCATCGTGAGACGATTAAGCACGCCAAATTATTGGCGCATCGAGCATATCTTGAACAATATCTCGATCATCGACGGGGACTTGACCGACCATGCCTCCTTGATCAATGCCGTAACTGAAAGTATGCCTGACGAAATCTATAACCTTGCGGCTCAATCCTTCGTTCAAACGAGCTGGAAACAACCTATTCTAACGTCTGAGATCAATGCGATTGGTACATTAAACATGCTTGAGGCAGTCAGGAAGCATGTTCCCGATGCAAAATTCTACCAGGCTTCCACGAGCGAGATGTATGGTAATGCGACGGATAACATCCAAGACGAGCAATCCAAGTTCTCGCCACGTAGCCCGTATGCTATTTCAAAATTATTTGCCCATTGGATCGCCGTAAATTACAGGGAAAGTTATGGCATGTTCATTTGCTGCGGTATCTTGTTCAATCATGAATCACCACGACGTGGCATCGAGTTCGTCACAAGAAAAATCACCGATGGCGTTGCACGCATAAAACTCGGTCTCGCGGATGAAATAGTTCTGGGAAATCTTGATTCGAAACGGGATTGGGGCTTTGCGGGCGATTACGTAGAAGCGATGTGGTTGATGCTCCAGCAAGATAAGCCAGATGATTACGTGATTTCAACCGGAGTTCCCCATTCAGTACGTGAATTCGTGGAAGCAGCATTTCAGGCAGCAGATATTCCAGATTGGGAGGGGTATGTGAAACAAAGCCAGCAATACATGAGACCTGCCGAATTATTCACCCTTCAAGGGAATAGCACCAAGGCTTGGACTAAGCTTAAGTGGAAACCAAGAATGAAGTTCACGGATTTGGTCAAAGTAATGGTGGAAGAAGACATAAGGCGATTATCTGGAGAAATAAAATGAAAGCTCTCATCACGGGGATTGATGGATTTGTTGGACCTTATTTAGCCATCCACTTGAAGTCCCTTGGATACACGACAGTAGGCACTTACTTGGTTGGATCGGGCATCGATGAATCTTCACGCCACATGGACATCACCAACAAGCAAGAAGTTCTTGATATCATCAGTGAAGAAAAGCCGGATTACATTTATCACCTGGCGGGATTTAGCTCGGTCGCGGCGAGTTTTTCAAATCCCGAGAAGTGCATGGATATCAATGTCAACGGCACGAAAAATCTTCTCGATAGCGTGAAATCCGTGGGAATTAAACCAAGATTTTTCGTGGTAAGTTCCGCCGAAGTCTATGGAGTTCCGGATTATTTACCCTTGAATGAAAAACATCCTTTAACACCGCAATCTCCTTATGCCGAATCACGTGTCGAGCAAGAACGATTGTGCATAAAATATGCGAAGAAGTATGGTTTTCATATCGTGATTTCTCGCAGTTTTAACCATACTGGCCCAGGACAATCGGACGCGTTTGTATTATCAAGTTTTGCAAAGCAAATATCCGATATAGAAAAAGGGTTGCAACAAACCCTCAAGGTGGGCAATCTCGATGCGGTCCGTGATTTTAGCGATGTTAGGGATGTCGTTATTGCATATCAACTTCTCATGGAAAAGGGGAAATCTCGTGAAATCTACAACGTTTGTTCAGGTAAGTATCACTCCATAAAGGAACTGCTCAATATGCTCGTAGCTTTGTCGACACATGAGATTAACATTGAAGTGGATCCGGCACGGAAACGCCCATCGGATATACCGGTACTGTATGGCGACAATAAGCAATGCATAAAACAGACAGGATGGCAAATTAAGATATCTATCGAAAAAACATTATCAGATTTGCTGGAATATTGGCGAGCAAAATTATATTAATTTTCACCATAAAAATCCTATTCCATTAAATGATAGAACCACTTGGAAGATGTAATGCTATTTTTTTCTTGCGATAAGTTCATACAATTTATTGTACTTCGCCACAGCAATCTCCCAAAGAAACTTTTCGGCAAACTGACGCGATTGGATTGATCTCCCTTCAAGGAGTTCGGGATTTAATTCTTCAGCTTTTGACAAGCATCGCGAAAGATCTTCGACGTTGCCAGTTTTAAAAACGAATCCGGTATTGTATGATAAATCTCTAACACCTGGCAAATCGCATGTTATCGGAATGCAACCTCCGGCCATTCCTTCAAGCGTGACCAATCCAAATGCTTCGGCCGAGGTAATGCTCGGGAGCACGATGAAATGAGATTGTGCATAGAGTTTTAAAAGTGCCTGATCAGGCACGTAACCTAATATCTTGATCTTTCCGTTTTTTCTGACCTTGTTTTTGTAATAATTTAAAAGTTGTCCCTTTCCTGCAATGTACGCATCAAGTTCATGATTTTTCATTGCATCGATGAGCAAATCAACGCCCTTGTACGGTTGTAATTGTCCCACAAATAGGATTTTTCGCGGTTTTTCGGAGAAGTCCCTCGAATCCATTTCCGTGAAAAATTTTCGATCGACGCCAGATGGAATGATGGTATAATATTTCGCACCCCGGCGTCGGTTAACTGAATATGATTTAGAAGTGAACGTAACCACGTTCGCCAATTTTAAAAATGCCTGAAATGCTTTGTTATAAACTGTTTCAATTATTCGGCCAATTCCACGGCCTTTTGCCATGGTGGAGCTTATCAAAGCATCGCAATGATACGTGTAAATGATCTTTTTTCGGAACAACCGGAATAAGATAAGAGATATATCCGAGAAAAACGGGGAATTGCCATGAATGTGAACAATATCATAATCTTTTTTCATGAATAGAATTTTGATGAAAAAAAAGCTTATTTTTAACTTATCATACATGATCATCGGCGCGTCTTGCGTGCTGAGAACATCTACTTGATGGTGATGGTTTTTTACAAGATTTTTACTAATTTCTTCGATGGTTCTTGCAAACCCAGTTATTAATGGAGGTTTTTCAGAGATTAATTGCAGGATTTTCATCGAGGATTCACTGATTTCGTATTGTCTCTTCCGGTTTTATTTTCTTGATAATTCATCATAAATCGTCAAAAATTTGGGGAGAATTTTATCTAGCGTGAAATTATCCATTACTAGTTGATAACCAGCTTCTCCCATGCGCTTTCGCATCTTGGAATCCCCGATCAGCAATTTGATTTTTTCTCCAAGAGCATTTTTATCCATGAACGGGACAGTAAACCCATTCTCGTCATTCTTGATAAGCTCCTCGTAAACCATGCCCTTGGCACCTATCACGGGTTTTTTTTGCGACCAGCCTTCGAGGAAAACACGGCCCCACGATTCGACGATGGATGGCAACACGACCACGTCGCTTAGTCTTAATAATTGGACTTTTTCTTCTTGTGTAATATTTTGATAATGAAAAACATGGTCCGGATATTTATGAAGGACTGGTTGAAGGGTGTTCAATTCTTCTGTTGGGGTTCCTACGAAGATCAAATCCACATCAATATTTTGTTTCCATAAATCAAGCATAGTTTCTACAAGGAACACAAAACCCTTGTTGTGAGAAAGCCTGCCGATGAATAAGATTTTAGGAATACCGTCACGTTCTCGAAGCTCGGGAAAGTGATCCGCCTTGATGTCGATCATGAATTCATCTATTTCGATGGGAGACGGAATCACATCAATTTTTTCTCCCGGAATCTTGAATAATCGAATAATTTCCCGCTTTTCCTCGTGAGTTAATGCGATGATCTTGCTAGCAAAACGAAATGGGATCTTATTGACATACGCTTCGTGATCGGAAAATCTATGGAAGCACGGAAAGAATATCGACGGTATGCTGCGAAACCATGAGATCAAGCTATCAGTATACGTGTGCAAGAATGGCAAGGTTGCAAAATGGATTACATCTAGCTGGTCGTGCAGCAAACGCCTGCACATGCCAAGAGAAAAACCCCAATTCAAGATTACCGTGGCTTGTCGAGTTAGCACGTTCTGGGTTTCTTGATTAGATCGATAGCTATCTGTAAATCGTTGCACGAATCCTTTGGCAGTTAAAACTGGTAGTTGCGTTACTTTATCGCGATAAACGTCTATTTTTCCTATCTTTTGATGTTTTACCTTAAGCACTTCATTTGAATATTTGATAAATCGGAAATCAAAAGAGGATGTAGCGTTTGTAGTATAAACATGAACATTATGGTAATCCGAAATGAAATTAATAAGATTTAACATGTAAGTTTCGGTTCCACCAATTACCGGGTAAAATGCGTTAAGCGCATATCCGATGTCCATCATGATCCCATTAATTGCCGATTGATCAAACAAACGTTTATATAAATTGATCGATTCTTCCTTAATAAAAGTAGCTTCAGTTCTTATTAAGAAAATATCACGAACAGAATGATGGGGTTTTATGCGAATTTAGATATGTAGTTCATCCAAAAAACGCGATTCCACGAATAGTCCCTCAAATCATCCACTGACAGGAACAATCAAGTAGGCTTTGGTTCCCGAATATTGGATCTGGTAATGATTTCGTACAATTTGTTATATTTTCGCACTGCATTCGCCCAGAGAAACTTATCTGCAAATTGCCGCGACTGGTTTGATCGGCTTTCAAGCTCAGCATCACTAATCTTTTCAGCTTTATACAAGCATGATGAAAGATCATCGATGCTGCCCGTTTTAAAAACAAAACCGGTTTTCAGAGATAAATCCTTGACGCCGGGTAAATCACTCGTGATCGGGATACAACCGCCTGCCATGCCTTCGAGAGTAACCAACCCGAATGCTTCGGCAGAATTAATGCTCGGCAAGATGATAAAATGGGATTCAGCATATAATTTAAGTAATTCTTGGTCAGGCACGAAACCGAGAAGGTTGATTTTTTTTACCTTTCTTGCCTTGAACTTATAATAATCGTAGAGATTACCCTTTCCCGCGATTTTTATATCCAGATAATGGTGATCTTGGGCCGCATCGATTAATAAATCAAGTCCCTTGTACGGTTGCAATTGACCGACAAAAAGTACCTTGCGGGGCTTTTCATCAAAATTCCTTGAATCAGCACTTGTAAAGAATTTCTGATCGACTCCGGATGGAATGATCGCATATTTTTTAGCACCCCAGCGTCGATCTACCGAATAAGATTCGGTTGTGAATGTAACGGCATCAGCATATCTTAAGAGTGACCGGAACCCCTTGTTGTAAAAGGATTCAACTAGCCGCCCGAATCCTTTTGCACTCGCTGTGCTGGAACTCAAGAGAGCATCACAATGATACGTGTAGACAATTTTTTTCTTAAATAACTTGAATAATATGAGACATAAATCCGAGAAAAAGGGAGAATTTCCATGAATGTGCACTAGATCATAATCTTTTTTCATGAATAGAACTTTGATAAAAAAAAAGCTTAATTTTATCTTGTTTATCTTGATTAATGGCGCATCTTGCGTGCTAAAAACATCGACGTGATGATGATGATTTTTTACAAGATTTTTTCGAATCTCTTCTATCGTCCTTGCAAATCCCGTTGCTAACGGTGGTTTTTCGGAGATTAGTTGAAGGATTTTCATTGAACACTTCCACACTATCGTTAAAATCTTAACGGGTATGCATTTTAGACACACATGTGTAGATCATTTAAAGATTTTGATTGAAGATTGAAATCTCAAACAGATTGGTGGCATTTTCAAAGTTTTGCTAAATTGATAATAACTTTGAGACATTGCCAGAGTTTACTTATTTGTCATTTTAAATAACCAAGATTAATTTAATTTTGGTAATCGATGATCGAGATGTTTTCCCGATAGACTAAATTTTCAGACAATAAATTCCTTTTAAAAAACAATAAGGATTAAAACGAAATGCCTTTGAATTTGCATTATGGCTTCTTATTCAATACGTTCGACAAAAACTCGAGCCGAAATTCTGGCATTAATCACAAACTTTATGTGTGTTCATTTCGATCATATGATCACATCAACACGTGAAATTGGACTATTAATATCCTGAATAATCAGAAACCGAGCATATCCAATTAATACCTACCTCAAGCTCTATTAATTACTTCGAATTGATACATTCGTTTAAGTTCTTTATGCTTTATTTGGTATTTAACCGTACATTCAAAATAAATGACCAATCATGCAAAATGTTTTTTTATTAACCATAGATTGCTTGAGATATGATTATTTTGGAGATCTAATGAATATCATCAAGGAGAATTTTACAAATTGTTGTGTTTTACAAAATTTATATTCCACAAGTAGTTGGACGACACCATCATTTTACTCTCTTTTTTCAGCATCATATCCGTTCGAAGATGGTGGTTTTTTACCATTTCCGCCATCACAACTTTCTCTTGCAGATATAATGAGGAAAAATGGATTCACAACGTGCGGCATCCATTCAAACTATTATCTTTCATCAATTTTCAATTATGATAAAGGGTTTGATTATTTCTACGATTTGCGATATCAAATGTTTTTAGAAAAGGAAATATTGAATATTCGTTCGTTGTTAAAAAAGATACTCGGTAAAATTGTGAAATTAATAGATAAACTCGCTTTTCTCTTAAAAATCGACGCGTTATTCATAGCAATAAAGAATAGACAGCAGGAAAAAGCTAGAAGCAAAGGAATTTACCACTTCGCGCGTGATGCAAGTGTTATAACGAAAAAAGCAATAAAGTTCTTAAAAAAGCATAAGAAAGGAAAAAAATTCGTCTGGCTTCATTACATGGATCTACATTATCCTTTAAAAAATCCTGAAGGCTCCGGAATCGATTTGTCAATTAAAGAATTGAACTCGATCAATGATAAAATCCGTTTGTTAATTTCTCAAAAAAATGAAACGCAAGCCATTCCCGATCGTGAAAAGGAGATTTGGAGACAATTATATGCAAAAAACATTAAGTTCGTGGGAAATCAAATTAATTATTTATTTAACAAAATAAAGGAATTTAAAGTAGAAAATCCGATAATAATCATAACATCGGATCATGGGGAGCTTCTTTTCGAACATGGCATGGTTTTCCATGGCATAACCTTGTATGATGAAAACATACATATTCCGTGCATGATTTGGAAAGAGAGCTTTAATCAAGAAAAAACTATTACCAATTTATGTTCCAACGTCGATTTTATTCCCACGATCATGGATCTTTGCAATATAAATCATGAAAAATTGCCACATGGTAGTTCAATATTCGATAAAGCTAACCGGCATCGATATATCGTGGCTTATACGGATTCTGTTCGACGTTTAACTCTTGGAAATCATGATAAACTTGAATTTGAGAAATACTGCCTAAGGACAGAAAAATGGAAGTATATAATTGATAAAATTAATAGACAAGAATTTTTATTTGATTTAACCAATGATCCTCGCGAAATTAATAATTTAATAGATTCTTGCAACCAAGAAATTAAAGATTTTTTTAATATCGAAATGAAAAAAATATTGGAACCAAGACACGACCATGAAATTTTAAAATTAAAGAATGCCACTCGGCTTATCTCAACTAACTCGAAATTATAAGCTCCAATACCAGGGATGCCGTTATTTATCAATGGCTCGTGCAAAAATAAGGAAGATTTTAATCGTGCATCATGAATAATTCCTTTTCTTTCGTTATTCACGTTAAAGAACTCTCGTGCGACGAGCATAAAGAATAATCAAAATTAAAAAGTGGCGCGAGGTTTGTATCTAATAATTCGTTTCACCAGTTATAAAGAGCGTTTAAACGATACCAGGTAATTTCCTTTGAAAATCGCCATAATTCACGAGGATTTGTCAAAAAAAGGAGGGGCCGAGAATTTGATAATATGGTATTCTTCGGAGCTCATCAAACGTGGAATTGATATCACGATTTTCACTGGTGCTTACGAACAAAACAATTGGGGCATGGAATACACGTCCAACCTGAAGGTTATAATTGATAAACACTTCGGATTTACAAGGAACCCGTTTATTCAAGAAATTAATGGTAGACACGTGCTAAACTTAATGCATAATTATGATATCGTTATCGTGCACAACTGGATAAATTCTTCCTTATCGATCGCGTTTAGAATCAGAAGAAAGAGCCAAAAGTGGGTTTGGTTTTGCGAGGAACCTCCACGTTATATTTTCTACAAGGAAATAGACCGCCCGTTATTGCGGTACAACTTAAACCGCATATATCATGAACCCTACAAAGGATTTAACATCATTTTGAACAATGTTATTCGGGGTCTCTTGATTTTTTTCAAGATCCTGAATCGATTGTTTGTTAAACATGCTTTTGATGCAGTTATAGCAAATAGCAAATTTACAGCGAACAACATCAAGAAACTATACCATCTTTCATCCCGGGTAGCACTCCTTGGAATAGGAATCCATGCAATGACGGATAAATGCGATGACATGAAAAAAGCACTCGGTTGCGATTTTTTATTCTTTTATTCAGGTCGATTAGACCCTTCCAAAAATCTAGTACGGATCATTCGTGCGTTTTCACTTGTCAATACCATGGTCAATTATAGGTTTGTTATTGCTGGAAATGGAGAACTGAAAGAATATCTGAATAAATTGATTAACCGGCTTAATTTAAAAGACAAAATTACATTGGTTGGCTTCATTTCCGATGATTCACTTGTTTCCTACATGAATTCTGCAGACGTGATCGTATATTTAACGATAAATGAACCATTTGGATTGGTTCCTATCGAGGCCATGGTGCACGGAAAACCAAGCCTCGTAAGTTCGAGCGGAGGGCCATCAGAAACAGTTGTGAATTCTGAGACAGGCTTCCTTGCTAATCCACTTGACATTAAGGATATCAAAACGAAAATTGAATATATACTAAATCATAGAGACATGTTGAATACCATGAGCAATTTCTGCACACAAACATATGAACAAAAGTTCACATTGGAAAAAGGAGTCGATCGCTTTTTACAAGCCCTGCTCCATTAACAAGTTGGTTCAGATTAAGGTAAAGTCGTTCATTCTCAAAGATAATTGCTAGAATAGATATGAACAAGAAATGATCATCATCTAATCTAAAAATACGACCATGGGATTCAAAAATGAAAATTTGCTTGATATCCGAGCACGCGACGACGAACTTTGGCATCGGAACCCATTTGCAATCCTTGGCAATTGCGTTGAAAAAAAGGGGGCACGATGTCTTTTTAATCACAAATGATATCATCAATGAAAACCCATCGGGCATGAAAATATATCAATACCATTTCGTAAGGTTTGATAAAATTTCCAACAAGATTTTATTTGTTAAGGAATTCATTTCATTTCTTTTATTTGTCGCAATTATATTATTTAAAGAACGACCAGACGTGATTCATTCGCATTCCTTCTATGATTTTTATGCTGCGAAACTTACGAGCATTTTTCTGCATATTCCTGTAATTACAACCCATCATAGTTATGTATTAAGTTGCCCGATCAATACCCGCATTTGTAAAGGAACGTTGTGCGAATTAACTGACGAACGTGCATGCGTTCAAGACGTGAGTTTTTTAATTAACCTGAGAAAGATTATTGCACGAAGGATTCACGTCTTCCTTGCTGATGCGATCATCGCTCTTAATAGAATAGAATTTGATTTTTTTAATAAGATTTCAAAAAAAGTATATTTTATTTCAAATTGGATTGACACGAATCTTTTTACCCCAAGATTAACCAGAACGAGGGATAAAACCATCGTGTTTGTTGGAGGATTTCGTGAAGTCAAGCGTCTTGACGTGCTATTGCATGCGTTTAAAAATATTATCGAAATAGATCCTACATATCAGCTCGTGGTCGTTGGAGACCTGGACCCGATATCGTCAGGCTTATCCTCACTAGATCAGAAGAAGTTCAGTGAATATTTACGCGACTTGATCAAAAAATATCATTTATTAAATAACATTGAGTTCACGGGCGTTATCCCGAAAAGCGAGATGCCGTTAGTCTACTCGAGAGCGAGCCTTTTCGTGAGCACCAGTTTCACCGAGGTAAACCCGATTTCCTTTCTTGAAGCTCTCGCATGCCAGCTCCCGATTGTTGCTTTCACTAATCCTCTTGATTTTGATATAACGGTATCAACACCTGAGAATCTTGAGCGGGATATCAAATCAACGATGAAGAATGGCTTTGACGAAGCAGTATTTGAAAACGTGCGAAAAAATTTTTCTGAAGATATAATCGTCATAAAAATTGAAAAGTTATATCGTGGCTTAGCGAATCGAAAGAAAAATGGATGATCGCGTGTTTGTCGTTAGATATTTAAATAATTTTTTTTGAATCCTGGTCTAGTCGCTTTTTTTCGATCGTGACCATAATTTGCAAATTTCAACGAATTTTCGGCATGATCAAGGACTGCAAATTTAAATAATAATGACATGATAAGTCTTATTTGAAAGTCTTAAAAAAAAAGATGCTTTTCTAAAACTCGGAAATATTCTAGAATCGGATAAATTCAGTATAAATTTTTAATTTTTCAAGCAATCAAAATTAACCAAAGGAAACGGGAAAAAATGCAGAAAGTAGATGTATTAAATGCTCTGAAGACTTTAATCGTGCTCCTTCCAGGCATTCTAATTTGTATTTTTAATCTAGGTCAATATCCTGCTTATTTTTGGGATGAAATGACTTATTTTCGTCAAGCCGGTACAATATTGGCTGGCAACGGTTATGATATATTTTATAGTTTGAGCTACCCAAACCTAAGTGTATTTTTATTTGCAATTTTCAGGCTTTTTTCCCCGACACTTTATTTCATACGATATGTGCCCGGAATTTTCTCAATTCTAACAGGTTTACTCGTTTATAAGACTGTCAAGTTATATATTTCTCGGGCGTGGGCAATATTCGCAGCGTATTTGTATTATTTCAGCAATGTGACGTTAGTTTTTGATAGGATGGCAATGCTGGATCCAGGATTAAGCCTTTTTTCACTGTTAACGTTATATTTGATTCAAATCTATCGAAGATCATATAAGGAAAAAGTAAAAGCAATCAATGCAAATCCGGATGATGGCATCCAAATTAAGAACGAATTACATGATATTAACACGAAATATTTGATTCTGATTAGTTTGTCCAGTATTTGCGCGGTTTTTTCGAAGATTACGGGATTATTCTTATTCCTTTATTTTATACTAATTATCTTGTTCCTGCCGCTTGTAAATGCAAATCGTGGCGAACATGTTGGCGACGCTATCAGTTCCAAAAAGCAAAATCCAGTTCGAAAAACATATGATTTCATCATTAAAAGAATCAAGCAAAATCCGTTGATCTTCCGGTGCTTTATTATTACCGGTGTCGCAATTGCTTTATATCTTTCCACCCGCTTTGTTTATTTCTACTTGAATCCACCACCATGGTATACGGCGAATCCGAACGCCACCACTTACGACATAGCAGATTTTTCCTTGGATCTCGGTCAATTTAATCGTTCTAATTTTTTATCAACAAACACTTTCGTAATGGACTTGTTTTCCTTGGATCCTGCTTTGTGCATCGGGGTTATAGGCGTGATTTATTATGGATTGAAACGCCAGCATAATACACTGACCATCATGAATTTTTCTATCATTATTGTAATGTATTTCTCGTTAACGGCTTTCAATTATCATTATATTGCGGATATTATTCCATTCTTGATAATTGTTGCCGTGTTATTGATACATGAAAAAAATGTGCTTATAATATTATTTATCATCTTAAATCTTTTCACGATTAATGGTTATGCTATTGATGGATTTTTTAGTGCATTTCCTGAGTATAAATTATATTCTCTTGCGTTGATCATCGCGTTGATCTACATGCTGATTGTTAAACCTGTAATGACAAAAACGAGAACTGCCCACCATTGGAAAGTATTATCTCGTATTCCAAGTTTTTCCAAGGAAAACGTGTTATTTTGGATGCTTGCCTTGATAATCCTTCCATCTGCTATTGGAACTTATTTAAACATTGCACACGCGTCGGAAAATGCCGGATTTTACGATGTCGTTACTGAAATCAATGCGCATACAAACACTTCGGATTATGTGTTCACATCATATCTGTTTCCTCTTGGTTACGAGCTAAAAGCTCAACAATTGAACATCTTGAACACGTACGATAATAAAACGAACATGTATAACATAACAATGTTAAAATATGTCATTTTCGATCAGTTTTGGGTTTACTATTCGAATTCTGCTCAGAATTTAACACGACTGAATGATGCGGTTATTCAAATTCAAAATAATTGGACAAGAATCATGACATTTGGTGTACGTTGGACAAATGCCGCGTTATCTCCATTCGCTCCTATGGTTCCCCTCATACCAGAAATCAATCCCAGCGTTCTCGTGTTGTATCGAAATCCGTCGATAAAGAATTGATCGCGAAGCCTGATGAACGAGGGAATTGGAAATTTTGGTAAAGTTCTTCATTTTTTGTTCCATTTCGGCTGAAATCGTTAAAGCCTGTTGTGCGGATGCGTGATTCGTTGTAATTAGCCCTTAAAGGAAAACTCGGGCATTTATTAGCATCAATTAAATATGACGTGTTTTTTAGTTTTTCATACAATCAAAATTCATCCTTGGAAACTGGAAAACATGCAAAAAAAAGAAATTATAAATGCCATAAAGATATTAATTGTTCTCCTTCCAGGCATTTTAATTTGTATTTTTAATTTGGATCAATATCCGGCTTATTTCTGGGATGAATCGTATTATTTTCATCAAGCAGGTTTAATATTATCGGGAAATGCTTCCGATGCATTTTACAGTTTAGCTTACCCGAACTTGGATGTGTATTTATTTGCTCTGTTCAGGATTTTGGCTCCGACAATTTATACTTCATTTTATTTCATGCGATACGGTTCAGGATTATTTGCAATTTTAACTGGTTTATTAATCTACAAGGTTGTTAAATTATATGCCCCTCGGGCGTGGGCAATTTTCGCAGCGTATTTGTATTATTTCAGCAACCTGACCCTGATTTTCAACAGGATGGCAATGCTCGACCCAAGTTTAAGCTTTTTTTCCATTTTAACCTTATACTTAATTCTAATCTATCAAAAATCATATAATGAAAAAGTAGAAGCAATCAATGCAAATCCAGATTCTAGTATCCAAATCAAAGAAGTATTACATAAGCTTAACGCGAAGTACTTGATTTTAATCAGTTTATCAAGCGTTTGTGTCATTTTTTCGAAAATCACGGGCTTGTACTTGTTACTTTTTTATCCATTGATCATCCTGTTTCAACCACTTTGTAGGATAAATACTGGAGGGCCGGATAACGTTTCGATTAATTCCAAGAGGCAAAATCCAATTCGAAAAATATGCGAGTTCATCATGAATAGAATTAAGCGGAACACGGTGATTTTCTGCTGCCTTTTAATTACCGGTATCTCGATATTCTTGTACATCGTCGCCCGCTTTCTATATTTCCACTTGAATGCAGAAGGATGGTACAATTCGATCTTCTGGGAATTTTTCCGTTTTGATTTTGATGCGACCAGATCTTTCATAATGAACATGTTCATCTTGGATCCTGCGTTATGCATTGGAATTATTGCCGTGATCTATTATAGCTTTAAACGCCAACATAATATCCTGATCATCATGAATTTTTCCATCATTATTGTTATGTATTTCTCTGTGACTGCATTCAATTATCATTACATCGTGGATATTATTCCATTCTTGATAATAATGGCAGTCTTATTGTTACACGAGAAAAATGTATTTATAATATTTTTCATCATCTTTAATCTTTTCACGATCAATGGCTATGTTCTTGATGGGTTTTTTACTGCATTTCCGGACTATCAAGATAATGGATTATATTTTCTTGCATTGATCATCGCAATGATCTATATAATCGCCATTCAACCTGAAATATCAAAAAAACCAACCACGCACCGGCAAAAGTTCTTCTCTCGTATTCCGAAATTTTTCAAGGAAAACCAACTATTTTGGATTTTTGCATTGATAATCCTTCCTTCTGGAATCGGGGCTTATGTATACGTTGGAAAAGCAACAGAAAATGCCGGAAATTATGCTATGCTTTCAGAAATTAATGCACATACCAATGAATCTGATTATGTGTTCACATCACACATGTTTCCCTTTGCTGACTATCTAAAAGCACAGCAATTGAACATCCTATACACATATGATAATACAACAAATGCATACAACATCACGATACTAAAATATGTCATTCTCGACCAATTCTGGGTTTGGTATTCCGATACTGCCCAAAATATAACCCAGTTAAGAGTCGCTGTTCGACAAATTCAGAAAAATTGGACCAGACTTATTGCATATAGAGTTCGATGGACAAATTCCGAGCTATCACCATTCGCGACTTCAATTCCACTCATACCAGAGATAGATCCAGGCAACGTTGTGTTGTATAGAAATCCGTCTATAATAAATTGAGCGTAATGCTTGATGAACAAGGAAATTGACAGCATCAGAGAACATGTTTAGAAATTCAATCAAGGTTAGTATCATGAATACCTTAATTAGCGTGATCATTCCAACATTCAATCGCGCTAATTTAATACCATTAACAATTAAATCCGTCCTGAATCAAACATATTCGAATCTTGAAATACTTGTAATTGACGATGGTTCAACGGATGATACTGAACGTATCGTGAAATCGATTAAAGACGAGAGAATACGATATTATAAGATAGTGCATAAAGGATTTCCAGCTCCCGCAAGAAATAGGGGCATCACGGAAGCACATGGAGAATACATTGCAATGCTCGATTCTGATGATCTCTGGGTTCCTCGCAAACTAGAACTTCAGATTAAACCGTTGCAATCAAATCCCAATCTGGTCCTGATCTCCACCAATTTCCAACGCTATCCAGGGGGAACAAAGCCTGAACTCAAGTTACGAAAAAATACAACCATAACTTTTAAGAAATTAATAAGTTTTAACATAATCGTTAATTCCAGCGTTCTTTTTAGAAAGAATATAGTGGATAAAATTGGGTTCCTAGATGAAGGAAGTGAACTTAAATCCGTAGAAGATTTTGATTATTGGTTAAGAATCTTGCACGAGCAAGATAAATCAATCCTGATAATGAAAGATATCTTGACTATTTATAGAATTCATGAAAAGAACATCAGCGATATCTCCCAGCCCCTTGCCCCCTTGAAAGAACTCAAGTATCTTTTGCACATTTATAATAAATATATCAATGAGCACCAAGATATCATCAATAACATCATCAGGAAAAAACTTTCTTTCTCGCATTATAATTTAATGAAATTCCATCTCGTGCATGGAGATATTAAACTGATTACTTATTTAAAAGAAAAAAACCTGACCCCATACTACAAGATCAAAGGTATCCTATTCATTTTAATTTTAAAATTGAAAAACGTCTTTCAGGCATTCATGAATTCGACGTTTGAATGAAGGTGGCACGCGTGAGTAAGCAGAAATACATCCCTGCTCGTATCCCATCAAGCGGGATGATTGAATTCGACATGCCTCGATTGGTCGGGCAATGTATTATCATTGCCCCGGGTGCAATATCAAGATAAAAATTCACGATCCTTCGCCGGGTCTCGATGCCACTTGTCCCCTGTGCTAAAAACCGATGTTCTTTCAAGAAACGCACATGACACCCTATGGAAGGGTAATGATTCATTTTTGCCCGGATTGCAATTTCAAGCTGGAAAATTGCGACCCGCTTGCCTATTATCATATAAATTGCCCAACTTGCAAAAGAAATATGAATATCTTGCTCAAGTGCCCGTGTTGCTGCAATGAAATATCATTTCCGCAAAAAGATTTTGAAATATGCAACGAGGACGAGGTGCAATGTCCACGATGCAACGGAATTTTCCCAGCTTGATAGCGGTCTTTAAATACCAAAAAAAGTGGGAATTAATGAGCATTCTCTATTGCGTAGGGTTGACAACGCTGCCCATGAACAAGATAATCCCTGTCGTTCTGTCTTGAATCATGAACATGAACGGGTGGTCTGCATGGAACACAAAATTTTGACTACACAAGGCGGTGAAGACAACGGCAGTTGCGGCTGCGGCCTCCGTTCCTTTCTCATTTACGTTGACATTTGCTTTGTGAATGACGCTTCCAATGCAAATATTTCTTGTCCCATCTATTCCAGAGAAGTCGGCCGCCTCGTGTAAGAAAGCCGTTGGCATGCCCATTTCTTTCAAGTTTTCGTTCAGGTTGTATCTTGTAGTGAAGTCGAACCTAGGGAAATACACATTGACGCGTTGACCAAAGAGTTCACTCCTCCATTGGTTGAGTTTCTTTAATGTAAGGGAATCCTCGAGAGACGCCAAGTTACCGTCTTTAGGAAGCAAAACAAGCATGGATTGATTTCCGCCTAGGTATGGCATCTCAAGGATCTGCAGATTCGCCTCCTGTGCAAAGTTGAATGTGGCCCTTGTGTCGTTGCAACTCATCATTGGAACTTCGACAGTTTGATTTTCGCTTACCTTAAAATTCTCGTTCCTCGTCTCATTCTCATTGAATTGCTTAACCCACGTTCCGTTAAAGTAGATTGCATTGGTCAAGAGTAGGACAGTTAATGGAACCAGTTGACCTTCAGGGATCAGATCGGTGATCTTATTGTTTGTCTTGTTTTCGACCCAAGCGTTTATTGTTTGGCGGGTTTGTTCATTTGCCCCACTGAAATCAACATTAGTTGCGTTTCCAGCGTAATATTTCTCAATTACGGCTAAAAATTCATTAAGAAGCGTGTAGTTTTTTTGTACCCATAGAGCATTGGCTATACGAAGTATGTAGTTAGCGTCTTTCTCATTCAATTTGTTGGATAATGCTTCAAGTGATGATCTGAGTATTGCATTATCAGTAGGGAAATGGAACACTGATTGAATTTCAGCTGCTGTTTGCCCTCTTGCACCTTCATGAGCCATTGCAAAAGCCACGAAAATGCTATACGGCGAAAAGAAGATGTTACCGCTTGTACCATTCTTGATACTGGAAAAGAGATCCAAGGCAAACTGATTATTAGCATCCACAATACTGCTTATGCATCCTGTTGTCGCTCCAGTACCCTCAGTCGCTCCAGTATCTCCAGTCGCTCCAGTACCCCCGGTCGTTCCAGTACCCCCGGTCGCTCCTGTACCCCCAGCCGTTCCAGTACCCCCGGTCACCCTAGTGCTATCTGTCGGAGTAATAAATATGATATTTCCTCCCAAGGCAACAACGCACAAGATCACCGCAGCGACGCCTTTTATTTTCAAGCTCTTTTGTATCGACATGGTTGGATCACATCTACTAACAAAGTAACACTCAAGTATATATAATAGATATGCTGGGGCACTGCTTGCAGTAGCCTTGGGACCCTGCATAATATTGATACCTCGCTTGAATTTAACCCGATGGAACAGATATGGAAATACATGCGAAGTGATGTCACGTATAGCACGTTTTGCGCGACATTTGATGATTTGAAAGCTTAAACGCGTTAATTTTTCGAAAACCTTAAAAATCCAAACGAAGAGGTACGATCAAGATGCAATTTTTATTAGTTCGGAATCAATAATATCCCATCTCGTGAATATGGATATAGATTTGGCAAAGTGCTTTGAAGAATAATGTCGCATAAAAGAAGATCCCACGGTCAAAATCCCTTGAATGAAATAAATTGGCATTCTTTTTAACAAGACTTGGTTGTAATCGAAAAATTTTAACTAGCACGAAAAATGGATGATAGTGTTGACCGTAAATGGTTGGATGATGGTTTATATGATCGTGCAAGCATACAAGAGATGGTGATAACTTGAAACTTATGCAATTAGGAAAATATCTCTTTTTTAATCGATTTAAAATTGCTTTTATCCTTGTTCTGTTATCGAACATCATTTTAGCAGTGATCCTTCTATTCCCTAATCTTGAAAGCTATTTGGGGTTTGATCTATGGAATGATTTTACATCTGGTATCGTGCGTAAGTTTTATTACCCGTCATATGTCGTTTTTTCGGGCATTCCTGGTTATGGTGGTTTGTTTACATATTGGCATTCTATTACCCCCCTCTATCCGTTTCTATCAGCATGTTTGACCTTGCTAATTGGTAATATTCCTGCAGCTTCAATCATCGTGGCAAGTGCATGCAGCTTCCTCAGTCTTGTATTCTTCCGCAAAATTTTAAAAGAATATTGTCTATTCAACGATGATCGGACATATATAATGCTAAACATTTATGCTTCCTTTTACATGACTGCACAGTGCTTCTGCATTCCTTCGCCAATCTCAATAGTGCCATTTTTTGCAATTATGGACATGTACTTTGTTTTGAAATATTTTAAAGACCCATCTGGCAAGAATCTTGCCTTCATGTCCTTTGTTTTTACAGCAACCACGTTCTCTCGTGAAATTTTATGGCCAATCATTGCTTTTCCTTTTATAATCGTGTTTGTTTTGTTAATCCTCGTAAAACGAGGAAAAACTCGAGGAGTTCGTGCGATTAAATTGAGTTCTATCTTATTATTATTCGTTGCAATGCTAATACCGGTAGTTATCTATGCTTGCTATTTTGTTGGTTTAAATCTCTTCCATGCACTTGGAATCACGATGTACAATCTCAATATCATGAATAATCGGTCGGTAGAAAGTGTCCTTTATAACGTGTTTACCACGATCACGTTTTATTGGATTTTCGTGGCTATTTCATTCATTTATTTTGGATATTCGCGCATCCGTGGTATTTTTAAAAACAGAGCACGGATCCACGATTCACCTTCAAACGGGAATAACAATCACTCGACAGCACAGGTAGGAGATATTGTCCAGGGAGTACATAGCTTCGAACCATATTTTCATGAAAAATTTGTAAATGCGATCTTCGTTCTGTGGTTTTCATTTTACATTCTCTACCGAATCATCGTACCCGGGCCTTTTTGGGCAATATATTATTTCCCGGTACTTTACCTTGCATCATTTTTTGTTTACCGGGGGATACAAACGATAAGCAAGGACCATTTCGAAAGAACATTCTGGATAATCCTCGTCATCATGGTTCTTCTAAATCTTGCTAATCTATTCAGGTTGGATCCCTTTTGGTGGTCCTTCAGCATCTTGAACATGTGAATTTTTGCAAGTCCACTTAAATTCCACCAACAGAATGAGATGTGTATTGTAAATTACAAAGTACGTGCGAATTGGGCACCATTCAACTTTACGGTGGAGCTTGAGAACCATCCAAAAACTTCGCTTAAAATTATTATTGTTAGGATCATTAGGTAGTGTATAATGCAGCTAGATGTATCTGCGATTGTATGCACCTGGAATTGTAGAAATACGATTGAGCGATGCTTGAAATCACTTCGAGACAATAACGTGGGAGAGGTTATCTTGGTTGATGCAAGCTCAAATGATGGCACTCGGGAGATTGCAAGCAAATATGTTGATAAGGTCCTGACCGATCCACGAGAGGGTTTAGCAAGAGCTCGAAATATTGGAATCGCTGAAGCAATTAAAACGTATGTTGTTAATGTCGGGGCAGATAACATCATGCCAAAAGGAAGCATAGCAAAGATGTTAGAATACATGAAAGAGGGAGGCTATGCCGGGGTTTCAGCGATGACGTTTATGATGGACACTCGAATGAATTACATCACGAACGCCATGAATTATTACAAAAAAGCACGCTTTTTTCCGGGGGAGCGTGCCGTGATAGGAACACCGACCTTGTTCCGCACGCGATTGTTGCAAGAGAATCCATATGATAATAAAATGAGCTGGAGTGATGACGGGGATCTTTGCACGCGCTTGGGTAAAGAAGGCAACAAGTTTGCAATTGCAAATGTCGGTGTCTACGAGATCGGGTCGGAAACTATAAAATCTGTATTTTATAGATGGAAAGGTTATGGAAAGAGCGATTGGGAAACATACACGAAGAACTCGCCTGGGTGGAATATTCGGAGAAAAATATTTTCCATAACCTATCCGCTGCGAAATGAGTTGCTCTATCCGTTTATCAAGATACCGGGTGCGAACCGTTTCAGGGTTTTACCCTTTATTTCATTGATCACGTTTATCCGTTATTATAATTGGATTAAATTCACCTTGAAATCAAAGAAAACATTGTAATGATTTATTGTGACTAGCCCATCGACTTCTTTTTTAATTCATGGTTTATCCGACATTCCATTTCGAAGGATTGGTCACGTTGCCAGGAATATCTTGGAATGCTTGACTGATTCGATCGATGGTTGATACCGGGAGATTTGTCGCATCGAAGATCGCGAGATTTCGTGCAATTTGTTCCTGTTTTTCAGCCCCGACCAATATCGTGACTACCTCCGGAATGGACTTGACGAATCCAAGCGCGAGGGCATCGATTGAAATGTCTTCCTCTTCTACCATGGTCCTTAGCACATCAAGTGGTTCTTTTGAGCCTGCTACCTTTTGCTCAGCCTCGTCCGGTTGTAGAAAAAATAAGCCTTGCAAAAACACGCTCCGAACCATGATGCAAACATTACTTTCATGAAGCTCTTGAATCAATCCGTTTCGTTGTAATTTTTGATCAAAAATGTTAAACGGGATTTGAATTGTGTCGAATTCTTCATGGTTCAAGAAATTCCGCACGTCTTCAACTGTGTAAATCGAAACACCATAATGCAATATCTTTTTGCTGGCTTTCAATTCTTTGAATACTTTGATAATTTCATCCCCGTAATTCAACACATCAGCGGGTCCATGTAACAAGCAAAATGGAATCTTGGTAAGATTTATTCTCTTGAGGGAACCCATTACTTGGCCCAGGACATAATCATGAACACCATTTTCCTTTACGGTGTCAGGAATCTGAGGAATCTTGGTGATTATGAACGGTTTTTCCGTTTTTCTCTGTTTATGGATAAATTTTCCAATAATCTTCTCGCTTTCGCCATAATTCACAGCGGTATCAAAGATGTTGATGCCGCCATCGGTCGCCCGTCGCAAAATCGAGAAGGCAATGTCCCTGGATGGCTTTCCTGTTTTATTTGCTATGCCATATTCCTTCCCCAGCTGAACCGTCCCGAGGCAAAGCCGGGATATTTTCTCGCCCTTGAAATCCATATAATCCATCGAGAACCATCTCGTTAAAACGCCTTTAATTTGAGCGCGTATTCACCAGTTTCCAAGTCTTTAAAAAGCCTCAGGCCTTGTTCCACGTTCATCAAATCCAATCTCAGGGTTTCTTGAATTTTCGTGCAATTTAATGTTGGATTGAGAGGCCTAGGCGCCTTGAAATTGAACTCGGAGATCGAGATAGGTCTAATGCAATCTGGATTTACCCCGTATATCGACGCGATCTTGAGTCCAAAATCTAATTTTGTAATGCTTTCAGTTCCAGCAACATGAAATATGCCGGTGACTCTTTTCTCGATCATATTAAATAATACATCTGCAAAAAAGTTCGTTAGAATTGGCGTGAAAGACACGTCTTCGAACAACGTTATTTCTTTTTGTAGTCTCAAACTATGCAATATCCATTCGGCAATGCTTTCCTTGGGTAACCAATTCAAACCATAAATGTTGGTCCTCGCGACGCTCGCGTTGTCGTAGGCTAATGCCTCAAGCTCGCCTTCGTATTTTGTTTGTGCGTACACGTTAGGTGGATTCACGTCATCCAGCTCGCTATAATTTCCTTTATTTCCATCAAATACCGAATCCGTGGAAATATACAAGAAATACAAGTCCATTTTTCTGGCGATGTCGACCAAATTTTTTGTTCCTTCGACATGGAGGCTTCGAGCGATATCTGGCTTTTCCTCGCAAAGATCAACGTTAGTAATTGCTGCCGTGTTGATGATAGCCTCCGGCTTGAATTTTTCTACGGTTCTAATGACCTGAGCCGAGTTGGTGATGTCCATTTCATGAATATTTTTGGATCGTGGCTTATCACCGACATACGTGCCAAAAAGTTGATGATTGGTTTCGGCTAACATGATGCTGGAACCCAGCATTCCCGTACAGCCGACGATCATGATTTTTATGAACGATCACCCTTTTCTTTTAGCACTCTTGCAATCGATTGCCCGTCCTCGATGGCATGCTCGATACCTGCGTATTTCCATTCGCCATACCTGCCGAGAGGATAAACATCATTTGTTTCAAGATATTCCTTGATTTTACCGACGATTTCAGGCAAACCAAGCGTGGGAAGAGCGAACCCATATTTTATAGTAAGGGGAATCCGATCGATGATGCTCGATTCATTGGTGATGAATCCGAGCTTGATCAACGTGTTAACGACGGCCTTCTCAACTGATTTTTGATTGAATTTTGTTCCGGGCAAGTATGTCAAGATCACGGAGCAAGAGCTCTTTCCTGGTGGGGCATTATTTCTTGAAAAATTGGAAGAAAAAAACAATCGTGAAAAAGGAACGTCTTTTTGCGGAAAATATAACCAGTGATATGGCCATTCGTGTTCATAATCGAGACACAGATTAAGGCAGAATACCGTGTTGTATCTAAGCTCCTGACTAAGGTTTTTGATCTCGGGAGGCAAATCCTCAATTGCAAGGAGTAATTCATTGAGAGGAATCGTGCTGATGAGGTTTTCATATGTTTCGGTCGAATTGTCTTGAAACTTCACGGTTTTTTGCTCTAGATTGACTGATTTTAAGGTTAAATTGAACTGGATATTAGAAAGGAAAGGGAGAAAAGCATTGCTAATCTCCCTGGAGCCGCCGTGCTTTGGATACCATCGAATTTTTTTGGATATTGCTGAACCTTCTGGTAGGGGGAGAATGCTTTTCAATATGTCATCCAGATTCAGGGAAGGAATCACGTTTTTTCCCAGGAACCACGATGTGTTCATTTCTCGTGGTGAAATAGCCCAGATTTTCTCGTTGTACGGTATCATGAATTCATTGGCGATATAGGCACCATTCTGATAGGTGATGAATTCTTGGAAGTTCTTGATCCGGATTTCTGGATTCGCTTGGTTAGTCGTAAAATTCTCTAGCAAGGATTTTGCACACATGTGCAATTCCTCGGGAGGCAATTCCCTCAAATTTTCTTGAAATGGATAGGAGATGAATTTCCCTTTAAAATAAATGGCGCTTTTTAATTCTTGCGAAAAAAAATTATCACCCATTAACTGAAAGAAAAAATCTTCAATTTCAGCGTTCGGCACGCGGATGAATTTTTCCCCGTAATCAAAGACGAACCCATCCTTTTCGATGGAATTTGCCTGGCCCCCGACATGATCTGTTTTTTCAATGAGCCCATAATCTTGTTCCAAAAAAAAAGCAGCACATAATCCAGTTAATCCGGCACCCAAGATTAAATGTTTCACCATTTATGAGTTCAACCCGACATAAAATCACTTGAAAACATCCCACGTGAGAGGCATGCCTTTTTCGAGTGGTTTTTTTGTAGTTAATCCTATGATGTCTTTTTTATATTTTGGAAGGAGACCCGCTTGCGGTCGTAAAATCGCAAGCATATCTTCGGTTAATTCAATACCTTCAGGGATGTCTTGTGCAGAAAATATGCTCCTTCGCTGTAAAAAGGTTGTATCTTTTTCTGCATCGACCACATCTTTCTCATAGGAACCGAGACACGCTTCAGTCTCACGAATACGTTTCACCATGGTTGTGAATTCAGGGACATCCATCGCGTGGGGATGATCAGGCCCTTCGCTGGTTTTATCAAAGGTAAAATGCTTTTCAATGATCTTTGCGCCTAATGCAACAGCCGTGCAAACGACGGTATCACCGAGCGTGTGATCGCTGTATCCTGCAATCACCTGGAATGCTTGTTGGATGGTCAACATCGCGCGAACATTAGCTTGCTCGACTGGAGATGGATAGTTCGTTATACATTGCAATAAAGCAAGATCTTGAACGCCTTTCTTGCGAATGGCAGTCACGGCTTCCTCGATTTCAGCCATATTAGTTGCCCCGCATGCAAGGATAATTGGTTTTCCCTTTGAGGCCACGTATTCCAAGAATTCTACATTCGAGATCTCGCCGGATCCTATTTTGAAACAATCGCATCCGATTTCATCTAGTAAATCAACCGCTTCTATGTCATATGGGCTTGAGAAGAAAACTACGTTTTTTTCTTTGCAATAAGCCATCAATTCTTGATGCCATTCACGAGGAAATTCCGCGGCTTTGTAGACGTCCCAAACGGGTTTTTTCCAGTTTGCTTGAAATGACATTGAAAGATGGTCAAAAGCTTCCCGACATATTATTTTTTCAGCAATAAAGGATTGAAATTTAACCGCATCGGCACCAGCATCGATAGCGAGATCGACTAATTCCTTAGCTTTATCTAGACTGCCGTTGAAATTTGATCCAATTTCAGCAATGACGAACGCGGGCTGATCATCGCCAACCCATTTGTTTCCGATTTTAAACTTCATGAAAATATACCGTTTTTCTATAGTGGAGGCATCTTATTTTATATGTCCCAAAAAATCAAAAAACCTTTATTTTTTTGCAAATTAGCTTGTTTATAAATCGTATCCATTAACTGCAAGGGATATACTTGGCTAATCTTAACATTTTAGTGTTATTGCAAGCACGCATGAGTTCAACACGTTTACCTAAGAAAGTATTGAAAGACATCCTTGGAAAACCGATGCTTTTGTACGAGATAGAACGGATAAGGGCAATGGTTCATCCGATAAAAGTCATACTGGCAACGACTGTTAACAAAGCTGATGATGTTCTAGCAGATTTTGCTAGGAAAATAAAGTTGGATTTTTACAGAGGTAGCGAGGATGATGTTCTCGATCGGTTTTACCAAGCTGCCAAGAAATATCGTGGTGATGTAATTATCAGGATCACTGGCGATTGCCCCTTGATCGATCCCGCCGTGATTGACAAGGTTCTCGATGTTTTCTTGGAAGGGGAATTCGATTACGTAGCCAATACCCACCCACCAACATACCCCGATGGTTTGGACACGGAAGTCTTTTCTTTTGCAGGTTTAGAAAGGACCTGGAAGGAAGCCAAGAAAAAATCGGAACGTGAACACGTGACGCCGTATTTTTACAACAACCCCGACGAATTCAAGATATTTAACGTTGAAAATGAAGAGGATTTATCCAAGTACAGGCTAACCGTTGACGAACAAGAAGATTTTGATTTGATATCGAAAATTATCGAGCAATTCAATGACAGGTGGACTGAATTTTCGACCAACGAAGTCATCGCGTTCATGCAACAAAATGAAGACCTTTCTGACGTTAACAAGCAATATCAGCGAGATGAAGGCTATAAAAAATCGTTATTGGAGGACCAGATCATGAAAAATAAGGTCGATGTCTCAAAAGGCTTGGAATTATGGAACAGGGCAAAACAGATCATTCCTGGTGGCACCCAGTTGCTCAGCAAACGATCGGAACAATTTCTTCCAAATCAATGGCCAAGTTATTTCGACCATGCAAAAGGTGTTGAGATTTGGGATCTCGATGGAAACAAATTCATCGATATGAACTTGATGGGTGTCGGCGCATGCACGCTCGGGTACGCGGATGATGATGTGAATGACGCCGTGAAAAAGGTGATTGATGCTAGCTCGACTGCAACTTTAAATTCACCCGAAGAAGTGGAGCTTGCGGAATTATTATTAAGATTGCATCCATGGGCCGGTGCTGTTCGCTATGCACGAACCGGAGGAGAAACGATGGCCATTGCAGTGCGCATCGCACGTGCTTATGCCAAGAAAGAAAAGGTTGCATTTTGCGGGTATCATGGCTGGCATGATTGGTATTTATCGTGTAATCTTGCCGATAATTCGAATTTGGACGGCCACCTGTTGAAGGGATTAGAACCTAATGGAGTTCCTAGATCTCTAATAAACACGTCTTTCCCTTTCGAGTACAATAACATTGAGAAGCTCGAAGAAATCGTCAATGAGCATGACATCGGCGTTATCGTCTTAGAACCATTCCGCCATCAAGAACCAACGAACGATTTTTTGAAAAATGTTAGAGAAGTGGCAGATAGAATTGGTGCAGTCCTGGTAGTTGATGAGATTTCAATAGGTTGGCGGTTAAACGTAGGTGGAAGTCATTTAATCTTCGATCTCAAGCCAGATATCGCATGTTTTGCCAAAGCGATGAGTAATGGTTATCCAATGGGTGCAATAATTGGGGATTCAGGTATCATGGATGCTGCTCAGACCAGTTTCATCAGCAGCACGTCTTGGACAGAACGTGTTGGCCCTGCGGCATCGATCGCAACCATTAACAAAATGCATGATGTTGACCTTCCAAGTCATTTGGACAGAATTGGACAGTTAATTGCAGACGGTTGGCGAGAACTAATAGAAAAATACCAGTTAAACATCGAGATATTGAAACCGAACGCCCTCGTGACGATGAATATCAATTACCCGAATGCGCTTGCGATCAAGACGTTGTTTACCCAAGAGATGTTGAAACGTGGCTACCTGGCATCGCTTAGCGTTTACGTGAGTTTGTGCCACACGGAAGAACACGTGAACGCGTTCTTGGGCGCGTGCGATGAAGTGTTTGGGATCATTAACGATGCAATTAAAATCAATAAAGTAGAAAAATTATTGCAAGGACCGGTATGCCAATCCGGGTTTCAACGATTAACTTGAATTGCAATTAAACCTGTAATAAACCCAATGAAACAAACAATTCTTTTACTTCTTCTTTTGGAATTACCGCATCCTTCGAGCAATAATTAACCATGTCGCTCTCGCTCAATCTCTGGCTTTCATCGTAATACGGGGCAGTTTCAACATGCATGTGTTCGGATATCGACGAGGTTATAACGTACATGTTGTTAAAGCGAAAAGCAAGTGGAATTTCGGCTTCATTAATCATCAATTCATGGATCTTCTCTCCTGGTCTAATGCCAATAATTTCGACCTCGTTCTTGATTCCATATTTTTCATCAAGAATGTCGATTAAATCAACGATTCTAAATGCAGGCAATTGCGGGACAAAGATTTCGCCACCAACACAATATGTTAAGGCGTTGAATATCAATTCAACTGCTTGATGAGGCGTGATTATAAACCGCGTCATGCGCTCATCGGTTAATGGAATTTTTTCATTATTTTTAATTTTCGATTCGAAAAACGGTATCACGGATCCTGTGCTTTCCAACACGTTTCCATATCGGACGCAAGAAAACATGACACGTTTATTACCTTTACTATAATTACTCTCCGTGAAAATCTTTTCGCTTACAAACTTGCAAGCCCCATACGTGTTGACAGGTGAACACGCTTTGTCAGTTGATACCATAATGGCCTTTTCAACATTTTTTTCCAAGCAAGCATTAACAACATTCAAAGTTCCAATGATATTCGTTTTAATGGATTCCTCCACATTGTATTCGAGAATATCGAGTCTTTTTAAAGCCGCGGCATGAATCACGATGTCAACGTCACTAACGGCTTTTTTTAATCGTTCGTAATCCCGAACATCTCCGATTAAATTCCTGATTTTTGTGTTATTATTGAATAATTCTTGCACATTGTGGTGCTTTACTTCGTCACGACTCAAGAGGCGAATGCTGTGAGGATTATACTTGAGAATTTCAGCAGTGAGAGCCCTTCCTAGGAAACCAGTTCCACCGGTTATTAAAACAACTTTTTCTTCAAAGAGATCTGCATAACTCATAAGTATAAAATAACCAATTGTGGAAAAATAATTTTGGAATTATTGAAACATCCAATGAATTTTACACGATTAATGATAATATGACTAAAACATAGGCAAACGCGGGTTTTTTCATAGTTTTATTAACCTTTTAAGAAAAGGAAGTTTCGGAATTATCCATCCAAGCATTTCTCTTAATGATTTTTTTGCGATTTTGATATTTTTTGAATTTAATAATTTCATCATGTAAAACGAGAAAAATACAAGTGCAGGCATCTTGCAGATAGCTTTTCCATAGAATGTTCCTTGAATCACGCCAGTCTGTTGAAAATTTGTAAATGGAACTCCGAAACTTACCGACCAATACCCGTATTTTAATGCTTCTGCAACCGATTTTGGTGTTAAATCGGATGTTATCAAAGCCATTGCTTCTTCATGGGTCGTTGGTTTATAACAACAATCCAGGCTTTCATACGTGGCTCGGGCTAGTAATATCGCCGGCTTTCCCCAGTAACAAGCTTCAACACCGATTGTTGAACCAAAAACGACTATCTTGGGACAATTATCGAGCAAGGTGTAGCTGTGGATCCTGCTTTCGGGAGGAATCACGGTTAGGTTCGAGAATTCTTTCTTGTATTTTTCAATTTCCTTTATTTGGCTGTTCTTGGATCCCTTCAGATTTGGATGAACCCTTAGGTACAAGTGATAAGCGTCGTTATCTTTAAAGTATTCCAAGAGTTTCCTTGTTGCTTCCAGGTCATCTTCATAAATCGGATTTTCCCATCCTGGTACTGATGCATTTTCTTCAAGGGTCGAATTGAAAATTGCAATGTTTATTTTCATGCTATCAAAATTCTTTGGCAAGGATCCAATAGCCTGGTCTTTCGTGAACGAGTGGAATCCTTGTGCCATCCCTTTTCGTCGATCGATAAAAAACCGGCGTGCAACTTCTTCGCGATCGTTTTTAGCATTATTCCACAAATCCAAGATTTCTTGCCGAGTTACATCCAAATCATGAGGAATCGCATTTTTCCTCAACAAATATTGCTTCTGCAAACCACCACGTTCATGCGTGAAAAAATCTATGTGCAATTTCTCACACACGCGCCACATCATACGAGCGCCAGTAAAACGCCCATTGAAAATGTAAACTACATCCGGTTTCATGGATTTTGCGAGATCAAGAAAAAATGTGTAAATGTACCATCCCATTTTTAATTCCCGGTAGACATCATATGCAAATGAAATGGTATCGAGCTTGTACTCCTTGTCGTGCGTAAAAAATAGTGTTGAAGCGGCTGCAGCACCGATATCCACGCCATCAATCTTAAATTCTTTTAATTCTTTGGAATGTTGAAATCTTTTGGTGATGGGTTTGTATGAAGGCTGTTTTTTCGGCAAATTGATGATATTTTTCTTGGGAATCCCCAAAACCTTAAGACCACGAGACTGGTAGAACTTGCACTTGAAACATAATTCCACATCATGTTCTATATTGTTTAAACAAGTGGGCATCTCTCCTTTGCAATACACGACATAAACTTCATCGCCTTTATCCAGATGATCTGCCATTAATTCTAGTTCCGTTTCAAAATGAGGCGTGCAGACATATTGAGGAAAGAATAACGCTTTCATAGGTGTGAATTCTCCATTTTATGATATCCGTTAATTCACCATGGTTTTCTTGGACATTCTGAAGATTTTGTCCTTGATATCTGGTTATTAGATTCAAGGAGAGATTCGAATCATCTTGAAAATTAATACATCATCGTGTAAGAGATAAATCATGGGGGATATGAATCAAAGAAATCAAGGTATCAATTAAAGTTACGCCATGACACCAAAATGCGAGCATACTAAGGGTACTTGAAGTCATGGATGAGGAGTAGTCAATTTAAAAGGCATTGAAGAGGATCTACAAGATCCATACTAAAACATAAATTTAATTTAAAATTAATCACCCTAATGAAAGAAAAACTAGTTATCCAAACGTTAATTGAGCTTTCAGTCCAAATTGTTGGCCTTTACGTAACTTATTTAAAGACTCGGCCAATAATTCAAGGTGGATTAGGAACCATTGGTTTTGGGATTATTTCATATGCAATAAGCTTGAATGGACTTTTTTCAGTGTTCACTGATTTAGGAATCAACACGATCCATTACCAGTACACACATAAATCCGATCTATCACGATACTTCGGTTCGTACTTTGTAATCAAATCAACGCTTCTGCTTGCAAATTATGCATTTGCATTTATCTGGTTGATTTTTCAAAATAATGATTCCCTGACTTTGCAAGTAATATTCATCTTTTTCCTTAATGGCTTGGTTTATGCCATCGGGGACCTCTTCAACATGAACTTACAGGTTAGATTGAAGCTGATGAAAAAAGAAGTTGTAATTTTTTGCGTTCAAATGTTAAACTATGCTATACAAATCTATCTTCTATATCATGTTACCAACGTGAATGTCGCTATCCTAGATATATCGTTAGTAACACTTTACACGACCTGTGCTCAAGTGATATTTTTTATCTTGATTAGCCTCAAGGAAAACATATTCGTTAGACCGAGATATGTATTAATAAAAGAATATTTTCGATCAGCAAAGCCCCTCATCATTCAATCGGTCTTAACCGCCTTCGTGACTTATATCGGGTCGGTAATTATTGGCAATGAAAATGTATCAGAACTGGCATATTATACAGTTGCCATGTCCATCGAGAGCGTGTTTATAACTTCAGCAGCGTCCTTCACCAAATTATTCGATTCCGTGTTTCCAAAAATGTTTCAAAACGAGGATAAATCTGCCATAATGGAGATTTCATCTACTTTTGAGAGATATGCTTCAATTTTTTACATTTTTGTAATAGTTGCAATAAATTTGTTTGCAGGACCTCTTATTTCATATTTTATTCCTGATTATCAACCATCAATCATTTTTTTGGACGTGTTGATATTCGTGCCCTATTTCGACGCTATAATTCGCCCTTTTGCTAACAATTTAGTTCAGAACAGAAAGCAAAAACTTATGGCTCAAATCAACTTAATCGAAGGAATAATCATCCTGTTCATTCAGTTAATTTTTATTCCGACGCAATTATTCTCGGTTACAATGCTCGGATGGGGCCCGTGGGGCATGATATTCCAACTTGTTCTCTTTGAAATCGTCAATAATATCCTATACCGATATTTGTCCAAGAAGTTCTTTTCCATACACTCCCGAGTGAAGCATGCAAAACATTTACTCATTGGCTTGGTCTCTTATCTCGCCGTTTTCGCGATTTCCATCATTACTAACCAGCATTTTAGAAACCTTTCGATAAATCTTGCAATTGGTTTCATGGCACTCGTCGTAATTTATTTTGGTCTTTTATTTTTAACCCGCGAGTTGAAAAAACGAGATATCTCGTTCGTGATTGATCTCCTGAAACCGAAAAATTACGTTGATTCATTTAAGGACGAGATCAAAAGTTAAGTTGCAATCATTTGTGATATCATCGCATTGTTAAAACCCCATTTCCCTTCCGTGCACCCGTTTGTACTTATGGCGTTTATGGCGGAACGAGAATGTTTCATTTTAATTGGTGTGTTAAGTATTAATGCCATTGATGGTTAAATATCACGTAGAATACATATTTTTATCGTCGTGGTCGATATCCTATGCTCGATGGAAAGAAAATACTCGTTACGGGAGCTGCTGGTTTCATTGGCAGCAATTTGGTGGATGCTTTAATTGCAGATGGTGCAACGGTCATTGGTTTGGACAACATGTTTAACGGAAATATGAATAATTTGCAGTCTGCGCTCAATTCACCAGATTTCACTTTCTTTAAAAGTGATGTCAGGGACATGGATTCCCTTTTAAACATCATGCAAGGCGTACAAATCGTCTACCATGAAGCCGCGTTCACGAGCGTACCGCAATCCATCGAGATGCCACAACTATGCAATGATGTTAATGTCAGTGGCATGATCAATATTCTCAACGCTGCAAGGAAACAGAATGTCGATCGGGTCATTTTCGCATCTAGCTCTGCCGTTTATGGAGATTCTCCAATACTTCCTAAACATGAACAAATGCCTGTAAAGCCAATTTCACCATATGGCGTCTCAAAATTCGCTGCAGAGTCATATTGCATTGTTTTTCACCAGGTTTACGGGTTGGAGACCGTGGCACTTCGATACTTCAATGTTTTCGGCCCGCGTCAAAAAGATTCCCCCTATAGTGGTGTGATCGCCATTTTTCTTTCCAAAATTATGCACGACATCAATCCCACGATCTTCGGAGACGGCACGCAATCTCGTGATTTCACGTATGTCAAGGATGTTGTCCGGGCAAATTTATTAGCGGCAACGTCGCCTGAAGCCGTCGGTAAGATAATTAACATAGCCTCGGGCAGACCCATCACGTTAAACGATCTCACGATGATCATGATTAAGGCTTGCAATAAGGAACATCTCACGATCGAACACACCGACGAGCGTCCTGGTGACATCTTGCATAGCTATGCCGATACGAAACTAGCAAAAAAGGTGCTCAATTTCGAGCCCGAATATGATGCCGTCAGCGGTTTTATGGACTTGCTTGAAAATTATAGTGCCGATTAAATCGCCTTCTTAGGCAAATTTCCAAAAAATTATATCATGATTTTTCCTTCAGACGACTTTTTCGCAGTTTTCAATGAACTGGCAATTACTCGTTTCCAGAAATTAAAAATCGGTTTATATAGAACCAAACAAGATTCGATAGTTTAGGAAATCAAACCTTGGATAATTTTTTTGTATTTTACCAGAATTTTCTTGAAATGATACTTGAAAACGCGATAAAGCCACCACAATAACCGCGATTTAGTGCGGGTTTTTAACAAGAGCAGCATAAACACGGCTTCCAAGCCATCAGCAATGTTAATCTTCGCGATGCCTTTCTGTCGATAGTGATAATGAATCGGAACCTCGACGATGGGCACGCCGCGTGCGAGCAATCTACCCGTGATTTCAGGTTCGATTTCGAATTCCCGACCGACGAGATGCAAGCTTGTAAGAAGGCGCCGATTCACGAGCTTGTATCCTGTTTCCATGTCGGTTAGCTTAGAATTGAATAGAACGTTGGTAACGATCGAAAGAAAACGGTTGGCTATCCAATGGGATCGAGACATTTTTTTCGGTTTTAAAAAGAATCGAGAACCGTAGACCACGAAGGCCTTTCGATCAAGTATCAGTTTTAGCAACTCGTTAATGTCCGAAGGAAGGTATTCCAGGTCCGCGTCCTGAATTATAACATAATCACCCTTCGATTTTTTGAATCCAATTTGCAGGGCGCTTCCCTTTCCTTGATTCCGGCGGAACCTAAAATGATGAAATCTTGGATCTTGCAAATATTTCTTGATATAAGTTGTAACGGGCGTTCTTGAACCATCATCGACGATGATGATTTCAGAATCGATCGGAAATTGCTGTTCCAAGATCAAGTCGAGCAAATTGCAAATGTTTTCGTCCTCGTTGTAGCAAGGTATTACAATGCTCAACTTCATGAATTGGTTTATATGAAAAACTTCAAAAAAACTTTTGGCATGTGATCTCGCGTTTTCCATTATTTTTCCATAAAGGGCTTGAACCGCGCGATAATTCACGCAAGACTTGCTAACCTTCCGTCTTAAACGTGGGAACAATCATGTTGTTTTCTTGCTTATTTTAAGCGTGTTGACTCGAATTTATTGTATTTTGATAAAACGATGAAATTTTACCCTTAAAAGTCAATCGAAACGGAAATTGTTCAATATGCGACCGTTGAAAATAATAGAACGAAGGATTAAGAAAAACTAATGATTATCCGATGGTGCATTCATGAATGATTCGATTCAATCCTGAAAATATCGACGATGAAATAGAGATAGAGAAATTGGATAAAAGGTAGGTGAAAGTTGATTAGCAATCCAATACATTGCAATAAAGCATATTTTCTTGTCAAGTGTTCGTCATTTGGCGTTTTTTTCAAGTAGTATAACGTGAAAGGAAACACGACCCATAATATGAATTGTATATGGGAAATTTGAAAAAACGTGAGAAAATCGAAAACCGACAAGGTGATCCACGCGTTGAGAGATGCTTTCTTCTTGTAACAAAGGAAATACGTTATGAGCAAACTAACAAGAAAAATATACACCCCGAGTGCTGAAAATATGTCAGTGAACACGATAAGCGAGATTGGCTCGTTATTCAACAATAATACATCATAAGTTGTCGTGTAAAGGCGTTCGGCACTCTTGAAAAACGGTGAAATCAAGAGATCGAATTGAACCGGGGAAAAAAAGATGGAATAAAAAATAATGCCAACAACTGCTATCAAAACAATACAAATTATGAATAGCAAATTGGTGCGGATTCGTTTTTCAAGTAATTGTTGGTATGGATTCGAGCGGCGAAGGATGTAATCTCCAAGAAAAAACGGCACTATCAAAACAACACCAACATATTTGATCAGCACGCAAGCTACTATCAACACTAAAGCGAGAAGATTACGAATAATGATATTCATTCGTATGTTTTCAAACAAGAGAATAAAATTCAAAATAATGAGCCCAATCAAGGAGTCGAAAAGACCACCCCAATTCACGTATGCAAATATGGGGCTCAGTAAAATGTACATCACCGCCCAAAATCTCATTTTTTCGGAAATCTGCTCATATTCCTTCCCGGTGTAAAAGAGCTTTCGCAAGAGCTGGTAATCTGCGACCAAGAAGCAACACATGAAAATTAGTTTTGGGAGGTGGTACCAGATCAAGTAGAATTCGTTGAAAAATAAGTAAAAACCCAGAGGATACCAAGTCCAATCATGTATATAACTTAAATAATCCGAGTTATCTGGAAAAATCAAGGCCATGATGATATGGCCCGCGGCAGCGATCCAGAAAATAGTATTGACACCTTTTCTCGAATAAAGGAATGAATAAAACCGGGTCTTGAACGATTTTTCGTCTATTCCCTTCGCTTTTTCGCTACCCAGGTCGTTAGCGGGATTCTCCTCATCAGAAAGGATATTTTTCGCACACATGATATTCCCGCGATTTTGTATTGCCTTAATTCTTCGAATTCGTGGGATCATAAAATCCACGTGATCAAAAAAAACTATTTAAGATGTCCCGTTCTTGCCGAAGGCTCAATTTTCCACATGAATGATTCCGATTGAGCCTTGTTTCGTACAGATAATGATAAAATCCATTATTGCCATCAAATTTCCAAAATAATTTCTGCACATGTTTCCACCAAAATGATTCAGGTCCTTTTGTTCGGTTTATTGATGGACATGCTTCGTGCTTTTTACCCGCCGTGACTGCCAATTTGCCGTTGAATCCCGAAAGTCGCGTGCTATTATTTCATAGGCAAATACTTATGTTCCTTGAAACACCGGATTACTTGAGCATGAAAGCGGAATCAATCGCGTGACGTTCACCATGGACATGACAGATAACAGCGAGTTTAATATTTTCACGGGAAGCGATGATTACATAGCATCGCCTGAACTGCAGAATATCGTTAACGTGGCCATCACGTTAGGCAAGCCATTGCTGATCCGTGGTGAACCGGGCACTGGAAAAACAAAGCTAGCATATTCGATTGCCAAGGCGCTGGACAAGCGACTCATCACGTGGAACATCAAATCGACGACCAAGGCCAAGGATGGCTGTTACATTTACGATACCGTCCAGCGGTTAAACGATTCACGATTTGGCGACAATGACATTTCCGATATCAAGCAATACATCAAGCTTGGCCAGCTTGGGGAAGCTTTCGTGGATGCTGGAAATGTCGTTCTTCTCATCGACGAGATCGACAAGGCAGATATTGAATTTCCGAATGACTTGCTCAACGAGCTCGATGAAATGCAATTCACGGTACAGGAGACGAAGGAAACGATCCAAGCGCCAACACGCCCGATCGTCGTCATCACGAGCAATGCAGAAAAGGAGCTCCCCGATGCATTCCTGCGTCGATGTATTTTCTTTTACATCGAATTTCCGGACGAGAAAATGATGGCTGACATCGTACGGGTTCATTTTCCAGATCTGGAAGATAATATTCTCAAGGCCTGCATGAAAAAGTTTTACAATCTCCGTGATATCAAAGGTTTGCGAAAAAAGCCATCAACCAGCGAATTGCTCGATTGGATAGGAGTCATTTTGAAGAGCGGCGTCGACGTGGATACCATCGAAAAAAAATATCCATTCATCGGCGTGCTCGTGAAAAAGGAACAAGATTACGCGTACTTGAAAAGCTCGAGTCAATTCCGAGATAGCAAGCTTGAATGAGGATAGTAGACCATGTTCGAGGATTTTTTCTACTTGCTGCGAGATGTTGGCATTCCCGTTTCTTTCACGGAATGGATGACGCTCCAGGACGCCTTGGACAAGAATTTGGATAATCAATCCTTGCTGGCTTTTTATTACATGGCAAGATCGATTCTCGTGAAGGATATCAAGTACTACGACCAATATGATCAAGCATTCGCGTTCTATTTCAAGGATAAAACACTACCGGACAAGGTACGCCAGCAATTGCTCGATTGGCTTAAAAATCCAGCCAACCGAAGAGGCCTAATGCAACGTTTTCCGGATTTTTTCGAGGGCATCGATCTCGACAAGTTGCGCGAGGATTTCGAGAAACTCATGCGCGAGCAAAAGGAACGTCATGATGGTGGAAACCGTTGGATCGGGACAGGCGGGGAATCACCATTCGGCAATTCGGGTGTCAATCCAGCAGGCATTCGCGTTGGTGGATCTGGTGGCGGCCACATGGCACTCCAGGTCGCGATGGATCGCAAATTCCAGAATTATCGACACGATATCGTGCTCGACACGCGCCAGATCAAGGTTGCACTCAAGAAACTTCGAAATCTCAGGCGATTTGGCGTTGATGACGAGCTTGATCTGGACGAGACCATCGACAAGACGTGCAAGAATTGCGGGGACATTGACCTCGTGTTTCGCCCGCCCAAGAAAAATCAAGTTAAGGTCGCGCTGTTCATGGATGCAGGCGGATCCATGGAGCCTTTTGCTAATCTTGTGAATGTTTTATTTTCGGCAGCTCATGCTTCGAATCATTTCAAGGATTTCAAGTATTTTTTCTTCCACAATTGCATTTACGAGTATGTTTTTACGGATATCCAGCTCGAGAAAAAAGTGCCGACCGCGCAAGTCGTGCGGGAGTTGGACAAGGATTACAAGGTCATCATCGTGGGCGACGCATCAATGGCACCCTATGAATTAACCACTGCCTATGGCGCCATCAGCTATTACAACCAGAGCGAATCACCAGGCATTGAATGGCTCAAGCGATTCGAACGACATTTCAAGAAAATCATTTGGCTGAACCCGCTTGATGCACGGTATTGGAACGGGTGGACGACCTTGGCGATCGGCCAGATATTCAAGATGTTCCCCCTCACCATTCAAGGTCTGGATGAGGCGGTCAAGGCATTACTTTGATGCATGGGAATGAAAAATGTTCAAAAGTAGTCATATTACTCAAGATTTCCAGGAAAACGGGAAAGAAAGCAAACCGCAGCCTCATTAAACCCGAAAATCCAAACCTGCTAGAGAACATATGCCTGGCGCAGGGGCAATCTGCGGCATCGGATGCCTTGCCATGGTTGTCGTCTTCATGATCCCGATGCTAATCCATCCCAATTCCTGGGTGGAAGCCGCCCAAGAGATCGGGACTGCAATGGTAATCGATCTCGTGATCTTGGGCGCTTGCCTCGCCATACTTTATGTCTTAAAACAACGCCAGCAGATTTATTAAATGAACGTGATGTGTTATGGACTGCATTCGATCCCGAGTGCGTGGAGATAAATTATTGAAAGGACTAGATGAGACCAAAAAAGCACTCGCATGACGCCTTGCTTGCATGAAGCATTTTTCACATCATCTCGCGCGTGGCTCGATGCGTCGTGATCGCCGTGCATGTTGTCATGAACGCCCGAAAAAAAGCACGAGAAAACTTTTAAGGGGCAAAACGGTAGAATTATATGGAATCATGCGCCGGGTGGCAATCCGATCCCGAAGGCGTAGATATAAATTGTTGAACGATTGTAGTTATACTTAACAGCGCTCGAGAACTCGAATTATCTGTTAGCGCTCACGAATAAAAAAAGGAACAAAGGAGATAACGACCCATGGCATCACAATTCCGTTTCCGGTTAACTGGTGTGCCACCAGACCAGGCAATCAAGATGATCAACGTCGATCCCAACATGAGTGTCGCTGAAATTAAAAAGGTCGTTCAGAAAGAATATAAACTCAATCCTATCCTCCAGATCCAGTTTATCTTCAAGGGGAAGGTACTTCCGGACAACCTCAAGTTTGCGAAGATCGGGATCCACCCGAAGAAAGATGTTATCACGGTCATGGCAACGCAGGCCGGTGGCTGCTAAACTCCAGTTAATTTTTTCAAAGATTGATTTTTTAACTCTTTTCTTTTCTCCAAAAAACGATACAGATGTGAATTTATTTACCATGACAATTTAGGTCGTTGAATAGGGCTTGTCCTATTGATGGAATTTTATGATAAAATTCTTTGTTTATCTGATTGAATCGGGGTCGATCAAGTCGGCCAAGCGGACTACAAATTCAGGGACAACCTTCGACCAAATTTCGCCATCCTTGTAAGTCTGGTAATTATATCCCTCGTTCCCCATGAATCCCACGGTAACTGACACCGGCTGGTCGCAGCAAAAAATGCGCCAATACTCCTGGACGCCCTTTGCCCAATATTTCTCTACCTTTTGCTCATCTGCATTCTGGCTGGTAGCCGACACGATCTCGATGACGATCAATGGAGGGGAATCGATAATCTCCGATTCCGTGCCATTCTGCCGCAACTTTCGCGAAAACGAACTTCGGTCAAATATCATCAAGTCTGGCTCGGGCTTGTGCTTGCCAATGCTAAGCGCCATTCTTGATATCCGAATGATGTAGGAAGCAGGATCAAGAGCCCCGCGTGCCTTGTAGGCAAGCAACGTGAGAATGGCATTATGAACATCTGATTCCGGCGTGTGATGGGCGAGAACTCCATCCAAGTATTCCCAGGCGTCCTCGTCGGTGATTTGTTCGAATTCTTCCAAGGTAAGTGAAGGCAATCGCATAAAATGCCCGGGGGGTATGTCTGCAGGACGAATGTGCGACAATGGCTTGGCAGGGACTTCGATATAATCTCGCCAGGGGTTCGTGCCCTCGACTTTGGCTTCGAGGGCTTGCAATGCGACCTTGCCGGCATCGACACGCTTGGCATCGAGCTCGCGTTTCAATTCCACGGGAATCTTTATCGTGATTTCGGTTTCTGGCTCGCTCATCATGAATCAAATGCAATTGATATTTATAAACCCCGCGCGTGCATCGCTTCAGAAGAATGTCTAGAGAACGTGGCTCGGTCCCGCAAAATGTCATCGCAGCTCTCGGTTCAGTTCGAGAATTCCCTTGATTCCTTTCCAGTTGAGAATGATCTGGACGTCCTTGGGCCCTTTCACGCTGATTGCTTTCCGCAGGGCTTTGTCGAAAAACCGGGAAAACACGATGG
>Ga0209039_10000050_pt1 | contig 95982 bp, 80 predicted proteins | sample BogFormECP12_OM1_FD_188238 | JGI IMG/M metagenome (GOLD analysis project Ga0209039, IMG submission 188238) | Bog forest soil microbial communities from Calvert Island, British Columbia, Canada - ECP12_OM1 (SPAdes) (version 2) | ecosystem: Environmental > Aquatic > Freshwater > Wetlands > Bog ... | reverse complement strand
AGTCCTTTAAAGGGAATCGCCAGGGTCCTTGTTAAAGCCGCGGTCCACGCAACCTACCTCATCAATAACCTTCGACATATATCGCCCCACTTACTGAGCCAGGTAAACTTTCTTATGTGAATATTGTACCAACGAGCACCAGTATAGGTAAACTTTCTTATGTGAATATTGTACCAACGAGCACCCGTAGGGAAATCCTGCGGTAGGGAAACCCAGGTTATCTTGCCGCCCGAAGCATTGACTAATTCTTCTATCATCTCCAGGCTACGACAGACCCCGCCCTCTTTTTGCGCGTCCAAGGTTTCCTGATATGATGCCCTATCGACCCCCGTTATGCGATCAGCAAACTGCATGGCGAAGACGCCATTTGTCTTCAGCGCCCGCAAAACGTACTTGATCTGTCTCGATAACGCTTCATTGCTGATATGTTGAGTAACGAGATGAGAAATAGCAATATCAAAACGGTTCTCAGGAAGGAGCTCGATCTGGGGTTCAAGCCATTGTCCTTCGGTAAATGCTCGAACTTTATCTAATGCGGCCGGGGTGATATCCAGTACGTGCACCTTTACGCCCCTGGCGTGCAGTTCTCTTATATCTCTTCCGCCGCCAACCCCGATTTCCAGAACCAGCGCATTAGGATATATCCGATCGGCAATGTTCAAGGAATTCCACAAATCAGGACCGCCAAAATCTGAAACGAAGTACGAGCAAGAAAGTTTTGAAACAGGTGAAAGATGGTCTGTCTTGGAGCTATGGCAGCTGTTCCACCATTCTTCTATCGTTTCCATTCTTGTCTCCTTATCTTCGATGGGACTCTTCCATTCGCACGCCCTTAGGTTCCACGTTAGGGTGGGTAAGCGCCCTCAGTCTCCGGCCCAGACGCAGCTTTGAGGCCCATGGAAATGTGGCATCTACTCGCTTTAGCCGAGAAATTCGAAAAAAGACTTTTTCATCGCTGCAAGGGCTCAGATCGGCCACTGTTATGTAGAGGAGGTTCATCTTCTTTTGTTAACCCACCAGAAGCGTCGGAATCGACGGAAAAAAGAGAGAAGGTCGGGTCGCTACCCGGCCAAACCTGTCAGGCCTTTTTCAAGATTATGCCGGCTTCCGTAAACAAACGCATCTTTAGATCATCACTGAAGGAATCCTCATAGTCGTTGATGATTTCCCAGACCCAATTCGGGAGGTTTCCCACGCCATTTCCTTCGAAGTGTACCTTGGCAAGCGTTTCGAAAGGACGTTTGGTCTTAACCGCCGGAAAGACGACGCATTTCTCAAACCCATAAATTTCGGACAAATTCTGGAGGTAATGTTCAGTGAAAAGCCATTTGTCATCTGCACCGACGAAAAACGGGCCCGCCTTTTCTTTAGACCTCATCTGTCGCCAATATGAGCCGGTCGATTGGAAGTACCCAACCTGCTTTCGTGTGAGTTTACCTCGGATTCGCATCTTTGCGTTTCTGGCAAGGATTTCCCTGTATATGAGACCCATCAAGGCATATCCGTTTTCGAAGGGTTCGAAGAAAACAGCTGCCCCTCCCGGCTTCAAGATCCGGAAACAGTGGGCACAAACCTTTTCCGGCTGAAAAAGATGGTGCAGAATGGCGGCTCCAACAATAAAATCAAATGATTCAGTACGAAAATCTAGCTCCTCCGCGTTGAGTTGCATAAGAATGCATCTTCGATCCAGTCCTTTTTCGTGAAGCTTATTCCTAAGAATACTCAGCATGGAAATGCTCAGTTCACTGGCCACGACGCTTGCATTAGGAAAGAGATCAAGAAGAGGAAAGGTCGCGCTTCCGAATCCACACCCGATATCCAGAATTGTCAGAGGCTTATCGGGCTCCTGATATTTCAATATCTGAAGGGCATCCGAGAGGAGGTCGAAGTAGTAACCGGTCATGTCGAATTTCTGCGATTGGGCTAGGGCGCTTTCAGGGCTTTCGTAGTATTCCGACATAAATCGATTGACTTCCTCTGCTTTGTACACGGGTGAATAAATGCCCTCAAACTCCGCTCCGGACGTACTCCCGAGGTCCACCAAAGATCCGTTGAAAAGCTCTCTTATGTCGATGTTGGCCATGTTATCGGTGCCTCCGGCTTTCCTTTCTGGGTTTTCTGAACAGCACGGTGGATATATCCTATCTACTCGCTTTAGCCGAGAAATTCGAAAAAAGACTTTCTCGCCGCTACAAGCGTCAAGTGCTCTTCGAATGCCGCGCGTCCACTCTGTGCCACCTGCCTGTACCGATCTTTGTCGGAGACGAGTAGCTGCAGGGTTGCAGCCACTTCGGATGGAACAAGCGAGTTGCAGAATACCGCTGCGTTGTGTGCCTCAAGGAATCGAGCAGGTGAGGCGTAGGCTGGGCCATGAAAAAGCACCGGCCGTCCGGCCGCAAGATAGGTGATCAACTTGGAAGGAAAGCAGAGGCGGGCCTCCGTCTCAAAAACAGGATCGAACCAATAGGGGCAGTAGAGGATGTCCGCCTCCGACAACAGCCTGATAGTCTCCTCCTGGGAGCGCCAGCCCAGAAACTCGACCCGCGCCTCTTTGTGGGTAATCATGGTGAATTCGCGGCCCAGCAACCTGATTCGCACTTCCTTACCTGCTATTTTCCAGTGAACGGAATCGAGTGCACTGATCAGGGCCTTCCATTCGGCGGACGCATAGAGCTGGCCCGCGACACCAATGAGGAGCTCCGAGCTCTTGTGGACTTCGGTTGCTGCCGGTTGTGCAAGCCCCACATCGAGGCCAGGGACAACAGGCACGGCCCGTATCCCGTAATCCTTGCCGTATTCTTCGGCCATAGCCCACGAGGCTGCTGCCACACACGCGCTTGAGCGAAGAGCTTTGTGGTAGTGATTCATAACGCTGCGAGCGGTGAGAAGGTCTATCCTGTGCTCCCGGAACCACCAACCCGGAGGGTCCCATACCTGCGTGTAAAGGGGTATGCCGAGACCTTTGGCGACAGGAATTGCCATCCGTATGAGGGTCTGACCCTCCAGAATGCACCACAGAAGATCTGCCCCGAAGTCCTTTCCAAAACTGATGGCGCTTCGTGCCAACGAACCAATCCGGGCCTTGCCCGCGCAGGTCTCCGTAATGAATGAGCGCAGCCTTTCCGATTGCGTTAGCCCCCAATGTTCCCTTGGTCTCTGCCGCTCCCCGTGGGGTATTCGCGTCCATCGTTCCGGAATCTCCGGGTTATGGGCTGGATGAAGGACGGAAAAGCATCCTAGAGAGCCTTCCGGAAGAAACGAACAGAGCTGATTAAGTACCAAACCCGCCGTATAGTTGGTGCATGGCGGCATCCCGGTCAAAAGCAAAATCTTCATTATTAGTACATCCTTGGCATGTCGGTCTGCTAATTCAGGCCGCGATCAATCAATGAAAATAGCAAGGAAACGAACAACGGGGGAGAGGAAATGCTTCACTTACTGGCACGAATGGCTGACAGAAAAGCCCTTTGAGTCGCCGAAGGATCAAAGTCCGCGCGTGCCCTGTTGAGAGCGTTTTCCCGCAGGCCAGATCGCAAGGCGGTGTCCGTCAAAAGACTCTGAATGCCGTGGGCGAGGGCTTCAGGGCTATCCTCATCTACGACAACACCGCATTTGTACTCGTTCAGATACCAGGCCACGAAACAATCTCCCGGAACATGAGCCAGGATTGGCACCCCGGTGGCCAGGTAATCCCCGAGTTTTCCGGGCGCCGAAGTAGTAACAAGCTCCGGTATCGCCGAGTCAAAGGCAAATGCCAGGAACAAAATGTCCGCAAGCCCCTGGACCCTGCCAACCTCCTCAGACGGGACATGGCCATGCAGAACGATACGCGGGCTGCATACCCCCCTATCTTCAAGCCAAGTCTTATCCTGCGCGGCGTAGAGGTGGAGTTCTATGGGGGGCATCCCCTCCCGATCTATCGCGACGATCAGATTTTGAAAAGCCTTGAAATTAACGTGATAGATCGCACCGGTATACGTGATAATTCTGGGAGTATTCTGTCGCCGATCACGACTGTAAGCGGGGTTTTCTGTTACTGCTGAGGCTCCGGTTGGATTCCTTACGATAGCAGTACGTACTCTTGGATGGCGCCGATGGATCTCTCGTTGCAGGAACTCGTTCGGAACGATCACTCTGCTTGACTTCTGAAAGATGATGCTCTCTGCAAGCCGTGCCTCCTTCCTCCCGTCATCGAGCGGCCACTGGTAGGTGAAATCGTCAAAAAGATAAGGAACAAAGCGGGCGCCTGTGACGCAAGCGGCTACATATGCCGCAGGCAAATCGATCGGATCCCCCGAGGCGGCAATGACCGTTCTGCAGCCTGATGCGAAGAGCATACAGGCGATCCGGAACCCCCGGGCCAGGATAGCCAAGGACCAATTGACCCACCGCACTATGCTGTAGTTTGTCCGAGACCGCATTTGCCATTCGACAGGCAGCCAGTAGTAGGTACCGGGAAGGCGGCCTATGAAATCACCATGGAGGCCCGAAGCATAGTCTTGCGAAGAGATGAGACAATAGTCCGATGCATCAACCCCTTCCAGAAGCCGCTTGATCGCCACCGCCTGGCCGGACCATTCGGGAGGCAACACGTGAGAGACGAACGCGAACTTCTTCTCAGCCTCGGCAGCTTTTTTTCGTTCTGGAGACAGTCGAGATAGCCGCGTGAGGAGCCCGATGAGGAGCCCGATGAGGAGCAAATGAATTCCGGCATATGAGAACCGAATAAATGTCCGTACACTGCGGACGGCCTTCGTGATGGGATAGACGACGGCGGCGACCGGGATCAACACGTGGCCGAACAGCCAGACAAAGAGAATACCAACCAGTTTTAGAGAATCGCGTCTTTCCATTGAATGTCTCTTGGATTGCAGCTCTCCCGGAAAATGCCTAGCGTGGTTTTAGCTCAAATCCGCACTCTTAAGCCCTTCATTCGATTCGGACGGGCATCAGAAGAGGCTACGGTAGTTTCGATATCCTTTCTTTTGTACGTTTTATAAAGTCGGCTGGATCGGTAAACAAAACATAGCACGCGAACGCGTAGTGACGGCACAGAGCGAGACTCCTGCGATAGACGGCTCCCAAATCCAACTTCACGAGCCTCCTGGTTCCTATCCGATGCTTGATCGGTCCCGACACAGAGTCAACGCCGCCAGAATTGCTTTGTGCCATGGCGCTCCTGAGCCGGTTTAGTGTCCTGTTGTCGTTCCGCGAGATAGCTTCTGACAACAGCTGACAGCTTTTCGGATCGCCCAGCTCTATGGTATAACCAACCAATTCGAAAAGTCCGTGTCTGTCGGTCGTGGCGACTTTTTCGACTAAATTAAGAGCCGTCTCGCTGCGTCTCGCGATCGCTTGTTCGATCAGCCTTAATAATGCTGACGGCTCTGTGCCCACAGCCGCCCTCGCATCGACCGTGATTTCTTCTGTCTGCCGTTGACTCCGCGCAAGGTCTTCATACATTTGAAGCACTCGTGGTCTTACAACTTCATCACTGAAGTTTTGTTTGATGATTTCACGGTTTTTACGAGCAGCGGCGTCTACCATATCATGATCGGTCAACGCCTTGCGCAGGGCGTCCGCTACCGCTTCAGAGTCTTCGGGCGGAACAAGCAAACCATTATCTCCGGAACTGATCAAATCGCATAGCGAATCCAGCCTTCCGAGAATGGGGAAGGCCCCGTGTGCCATTGCTTCAAGAAGACTCCTTGGTATTCCGTCATTGACGGTCAAAGATATGAAGAGCCTCGAAGCGCCATAGATTTCCATCAAGTGCTTTGAGGACAGGTAAGGCAGGGACTGAACTCTCAGATCGGTGGTGGCCGTGAGCATAGCGATGTCCTCCATCATTAATTTCGCCGAGGAGGCTGATGCGACCACAATGCGATAATCCTTCAACACATCTTGGCAGAACCTGAAAGCTTGAATTGCTGTTGAAGCCCTGCCAACCGGATCTCCGTCCGCTATGTCTCTTCCTTTTAGGAGAATTGTCTTGCGCGCAGACGTCGGCTGCATAGGCTCTTTCTCGGGTTTCTCCTCAATGCCCCCAAATCCGGTAAAGTACCCGGCGAATGTGCCCCTGAACCCCAGTTCGTTTGCTCGGATTCGGTCGTGTGAGTGCTCGGTGATCAAATAGTCGCAGTTCTCCAGAACCGCTTTTACATCAGCAAGATTTTGCTCGCTTAATTGAAGATAGAAGGAGAGGTCCGTCCCCCAGCTGGAATAGAGCCATGGGCAACCGAACTCCTCGCCCATAGATTTCTTGACCCTCAAGAGGGGCAGACACATGTTGGTCCAGTTTATATTCAGACCGAGAGAATGGATGACATGCGGCCTTTCACGTCGAATGAGATTTTCCAGATAATGCTCATGCAGGGCCTGTATCACACCGGGCCGCGTTGCCTCCAGCTTCATTAAGCCATCCATAAGCCCCGCGTCTTCCGGTAGCGTAAAGTGCACGGGTAAAGCTTCCGGCCTGGGACATGGCTGTGGAACATGGAACACGCCGAAGTCGAATTCAGAGTGAATGCCACCGTTTCTAACCACAGCCTGAAACACGTGGACGTCCCATCCAGTATGTTTCAATTGGTTTACCCATCGGGCCGCATGAATGCTTGCTGTTTCCGTTACAATGAGCAGCTTCACTTTGATTCGTTCCATTCAACGAGACGGGACTGCAGTCTGGACGAGAAATCCAGATTCGTTTTTCTCTTTGCTAATGCCTCATACCGGGGCACGTCCGCCTGCCACTTCAGCGGATCGCCAAGCCGGGTCCTTCCTTGAAAAACTATGGGTTTCTCGTTTTTCGGAAGTCCCTTCACAGGATAGGCGACTTCCCTTACTTTTCGGGCCCGGCCGTAAGCATGGACCCGTGACGTGCGGGAATCAGCTCAGCCTTTCTGTTTCGAAATCAGCGGAAACGGCCTCGCCATCAAGTCTTTTTGTTCTTGCGCTGAATCCAAAAGCTGCCACTTCTGACAAGCCTCTCGGGAAGATGAGGGAACGCGACGGAAAACTCCGCCATGTGTTCAGCCATTAAGTAGTTCATGGCCAAGAGAATCTCCCACTGCTCATTAAACGAAAGAAAGGCTTGCAGGAGGTACGATTCAGTCCAGAAAACACGAAAAGCTGGATTGGTGAAGTAGGATCGATCATATTCATAAGGAAAAGGAATATCGTGGAAATGGACCAGGACCCCCGGAGCGAGAAGGGGCAAGATATCCAGTACAAGGAAATTGACATCACCGCCAATTCTCACCGTGTGGCCGGAATCGACGAAGAGTATGTCATTACACTCTAGCCTGCTAAAGATGGCGGCGTCGAGCAATTCTACCCTCTCTTGTATGAGGGCAGTGAGTCCGGGCAAGCCGTGCTGACAACAGCAATTGGCCGGAAAGGGATCTACGATTGTGTATTCGCACTCCTGTTGCGTATCGCCCTTGTTCATTTCGACGGCCTCAGAGATAATGAGTGAGGAGTTTCCGGAGCCCACCTCGACTATTCTCTTCGGCTTAAACTCACGAATGACGGAATGCAGGGCTGCGGCACAGCCGAAACCAAAGGAGACGTTGCCCGTGTAGAACTGTAGGGGGTCCGTCGTCGCGCCTGAAGGCCAGTTGCACTCGTTGCCGAAGCTTCTTCCCAATCGAAGAAGCAGATCCCTTTGAGCCTCGGGTCTGAAGTCTATGCCTGCAAGACCGCTTCGTTTCGTCCACACCTCGCGGTCTTCAAGATCTTGAATATTCGGTACCGGGGAATAGAAATGGACCGGCATCGGCAGACAGCCCAGCTCCAGGCACTCGTCCGTGCCGACGCCGCTCCTCGCCATTTCGGCCACGAGCGCGGCCATCTCTCTCAGATCGCGGTTCGCCCCCGGGAGCCCTGGATCTTTCTTCTGCCGCATTGCACCAGTGAGGAGATTGAGCAGACTCTTTACCACCAAATTGACTGTTATCCTTCGAAAAAGTCTTTCGAGTCCGGAACGGGAGGAAGCGGCTTCGTTGTCGATGTGCTCCATTCAAGGAGGCAAGACCGCAGTCTGGATAAGAAATCCAGGTCAACCTTCTCTGCTGTGAGCGCCTCATAAAGGGCCACATCGGCCTGCCACTTCAGAGGATCCCCGAGTGGTGTCTTCGCTAGGAAGGCGACGGAACCAGCACTGTTAAGGCATTCTCTGATGTAGTGTACGATCTCTCTCACGCTCACTGCGGTGCCGCTGGCAACATTAAGGATCAAGTGGGCCTTCCCTATCTTCGGGAGTATGTGTTCCAGGAGACTCGCAAAGTCGTCAACGTGTATATAGTCTCTCGATTCGTCGCCGGTGCCTTGGACAATCACCTCTGCTCCGTTCTGGAATTGGTCAAACAATTCCCACACAAGAAGCCTCTTCTGTCTCGGACCGAAGACAGAAAACAGCCTTATTACGAGGGAAGGGATGCTGTGGATTATCGCATACTCCTCCGCCAGCTTTTCGCATAATACCTTGTGATAACCATAGGGGGAAATGGGTTTCAAGGGCGCTGACTCTGAAACCGGAAGTGAGGCAGGGTTACCGTAGACGGCTGCACTGGACGGGAATATGACCAGTGGCCTCATTTCAGACTTCCGTATCCCTTCAAGCAGCGAGTGAAACAGGACTACCGATTTCGAAAAATCTTCCGTGGGGTGTTCGAAGGAGTCCCTCACGGAAGAAGGCCCCGCCGCGTGAATAATTACGTCAGGTCGGAAGCGTTTCACCACGTCCGCTATTTCGGTTCTTTCATAATCCGTCTTGATGTTTTCGGAAGGAAAAGGGCTGAGAATCTCCCGCCTTGAGACTCCTGTAATATGAGCTCCCCTGGCAGCGAAATACCTTCCGAGAGAACTACCGATGAAACCCGATATTCCCGTGATCAGTATTCGCTCAGACATCGCTCGACCGACTGCGTCTTAGGACTATTGACGGGAGGAGACCCCGACGCCATCAAGGTCTTCAATAAGCGGCTCGATAGAGTGAACCGGTAACCAGTCTGCAAACTGCACGAAAAGAAGGTCCTTCTTTTGGGTAACTGCAACACGTTGCTCACATAGGATTAAGGGATACGGGACTTGAACGCCTTCCGGTATATGTCACCCCATCTGAGCGGATTTTTCTTGATGTGGATATTGAACCAACGAACCTTCTGGTCGGGGAAGTCTTGGGGCCGTGACAACCAGGTTATTCTACCATTAACCGTTCTGACTATTTCTTGCATCATTCTCACGTTTCGATTGACCGCCCCTATCTGCTGGAGACCCAAATCCTCCGCATAGAATTCGTCTTTCACGCCGTCTATGTGATCGGCGAACTGCATGGCGAAGACAGCATGTGGTCTTAACGACCGCAGAACGAACTTGATCTGCCTCGCCAATGCTTCGTTGCCTAGATGCTGCGTGACCAGGTGTGAAATGGCAATATCAAACTTGGCTTCGGGAAGGAACTCGATACGGGATGCGATCCACTGCCCCTCTGTAATGTTTTCAACCTTTTGCAGGGCTGTGGGGGTGATATCCAAAACATGAACTTTCAAGCCTTTGGCATGTAACTCCCGTACGTCGCTGCCGTTACCGACGCCGATTTCTAAGACGTATTTACCGGGGGTAATTCGGTCGTAGATATTTAACGACTTCCACAGAGAAGGACCGCCGTAATCCGAGATGTAGAACGAACCGGACGTGTTGTGGCAATCACTCCACCATTCTTCTATTGAATCCATTTCATCTCGAACCTAGCGCGTCTGCTCACCTTGGCCCCTCGTTGCCGATCCTTTTGACGATTTTGGCAGGGTTTCCGGTAACGAGGCTATCAGAAGGCACGTCTTCGGTCACCACGCTGCACGCCCCTATCACCGATCTTTCGCCAATTGTCACGCCCTTGAGGATCGCCGCATTGAAGCCGATCCAAGCCTTGTCACCGATCTTTATTCCTGCCGTTTCAACGTGCGACCAGTCTTTGTTCTTTACGAAGTTGTCCTTATCATCCAAGTAGTCCCTGTAACATTGGATCGCGTCATTCTTCCTTTCCTCCCAAAAGAGGGAATGTGCGTCGGTGTCCATCAAGGTGATCCCCCAAGCCATCAGTACATCGTCCCCTATTTCTATCGACTGCGCCGCTATGAGAGTGGACGCTCCGATCTGGCAACGTTTTCCGACCTTGATTCGTGCCCCCGGTCTGAGAAAACCGAAGGTGCAGAAGATGTGCGAATACTCTCCTATCTCTAGACATGCTTCAGGTGGAAAAGGGGGATTGGATAATTTGATCGATGCAGCCGGGTCAATGAGAGCGGTAGGATGAATTCTCACGTAGTCTCCGTAAACGCGCCAGCGATCGGCATACGTACTCTCAGGTGTGGCGGTTGCGATTTTTCTTGAAACGAACCTGTTTATCAGCTTCTCGATCATAACCGGAAGGTTCCTCATCGAATGCGGTACTACGGGATCGTCACGCGAGTGAAGGGCTGCTTGGTATGTTTACCAACCGAGTTTCCAGACTCTCGGCTGAGGAAAGGTCCATACGAGGACAATCCCTGAACATAGGCAGTCTGTGCATCAACGCGTAGACAGGTCTTGTCATTATGCCGTCGTTATTGGTCAACTCCAATAGCAGGTCTCTTTCCTCCCCTCCGTTGTTCCCGCAAAGCAAGAGCGCATTCAGCCAATAGTTGCTCCGTGCGTAGGATGGTTCAGTGAAGAACTTGACTCCTTCGACTCCCTCGAATGCAATACGGTACTTCTCGGCGAGCAACCGCTTCTTCTCTACGAATGAAGACAGTTGTTCGAGTTGCGCGCAGCCTAGGGCTGCATTGATACTGGGTAGTCTGTAGTTATATCCTATTTCGTCATGAAAGACGGCCCATTGATGCGGCAACCGGGCGGTAGTAGAAATGTGTCTTGCATAGGTGGCGATATTCTGATTGTTTGTCAGGATAGCACCCCCACCTCCTGTAGTGATCGTCTTGTTGCCGTTAAAGCTAAGACCGGAAGCAATCCCCCAATGGCCGGTGTGCTTGCCTTTGTAAGAGGAACCTATCGATTGTGCAGCATCCTCTATCAGCGCAATACTGAAGCGATCACAAATCTCTTTGAGGCTGTCGAGGTCGGCAGGGTGACCGAAAGTGTGAAGGACAATCAATGCACTTACCCGACGCCCGGTGGCGGTGTTGTAACATTCCCCTCCCCTTAGTGTCGATACCAGCCTTAAATAATCTTCCAACTTTTTCGGATCAACGCCAAGGGTTCTCTCATCACTATCGACAAAATGGGGAGTGGCATTACAGTAAGCTATTGCATTCGCCGTGGCGACGAACGTCAGGGTAGGGCACAGAACTTCGTCGCCTGCCTTTACCGCGGCAGCCTTGAGGGCCACATGAAGAGCAGCTGTTCCATTCACGGTGGCAACAGCGTAATTGATGCCCGTAAAGTCAGAAAGCATGGTCTCGAACCGATTTACAAAGGGTCCAGCTGATGAGACCCAGCTCGAATCGAGGCATTCCTTCACGTACTTCCATTCATTGCCGGAAAAACAAGGCTCGTGAAGCGCGATGGGTTTTTCTGTCGTTGGAAGACATTGCCTAAGCACGGATACTATAGATTCGGCTCGCGACGATTTCATATAGTGTATATGTCTGTTTTGTAACTCCGTGAGTTCTCCTGTTTTGAAAACCATTCAATGGTTTTCTCCAGTCCCCGTCTAAAGCCCTCAATACCACCATATGCTGGCTGCCATCCGATCAATTGCTTTGCTTTAGCATTCGAAGCTATTAGTCTTTCCACCTCACTTTTCTCGGGGCGGATCCGCTGTTCGTCTACGATTACGTCTATCTTTTTCCCCATTATCTCGGCGATCAACTCGGCTGTTTGCCCGACCGAAACCTCGTAGCCGGACCCCAGATTTACTACCTCTCCAATGCACGCATCTTTTTCGATTGCTGCAATGAAGCCGCGGACTATGTCCTCGACATAATTGAAATCCCTCGTGGGGTGAAGCGATCCAAGTTGTATTGCCCTTTTCCCGCTCAGGATCTGGTTGATGATGGTTGGAATAACGGCCCTCGCAGATTGTCTCGGCCCGTATGTGTTAAAGGGCCTTAGCACGGCTACCGGCGTGCCGAAAGAATGATAAAAGGACAGGGCCAGGTGATCAGCAGCGATTTTAGTCGCGGAATAGGGCGACTGTGCACTCATGGGATGGTCTTCGGTAATAGGTACGAAGCGAGCAGTGCCGTACACCTCACTGGTGGAGGTTTGGACTACTTTTCTGACGCCGGATTCCTTTGAAGCCTGCAGGATATTCAGCGTGCCGCGGATATTTGTATCAATGTAGCTGTCAGGCGAATAATAGGAATAGGGGATTCCGATGAGCGCGGCCAGGTGCAGAACTATTTCACATCCTTCTACCGCCCTCTTCACTCCGTACGGATCGCGAACATCTCCCGCAAAGACATCGATTGACCTGACCGTCTCCTCGTCGAGGTGATCCAGCCATCCCCAGGAGTTGAAGGAATTATAGTAAACGAATGCGCGGACGGCGTAGTTGCTGTGCACCAGACTCTCGATCAAATGAGATCCGATAAACCCGTCAGCGCCAGTCACTAGGATTTTTCCAGTCATGCTTTGCCGACCTTTACTGTTTTGCGACACTTCCCGACCAGAGCACGCTTCTTCCGTCCCACCCACCCAGCCGCTTGAGCGGCTCCATATAGAGCGTGGCGGAGTTCTTGAAAGAAGCCCAAGTCCATTCAGGAAACCATTTTTCGATGAAGGCTTCATCCATTGGCTGGATAGCATCCACTCCGTACAAGTATTTTAGTGAAAGGACAGGATAAGAGAGACAAATGACCTTGCTATTTATCACGAGGGGCTTCCACATCTCGATAGGATAACGCTTGAATCGCCGTTCCAGTTCCTCGACGCGAAACGTACCCGACAGCCTGCCCCTAATCGCCTCGTTCCTTGGAAGACTTTCTCCCGGATGAGACTTGAGAAAAATAATGCTCTCCGGCGCGCAGTACTCCTTCAACATGGTGCAATACATCTCTACTTCTGTGTCAAAGTCAATAAAGTTTCCCTCCGCGAGATTGTCGGTAAGAAGAATGCACTTGTCCTCGTTGCTATATCTGAGCAAGAGGTCATCTATATACTGTCGTAACTCTCTTACGCTTGAAACGCACTTCCCTAGTACGTCCAAGACGGTATTTTTATTGGGTACGACTAACTCGATTCTTTTCAAGAAATTTCCTGACTGATCAACCGGCAGAATAAGAGCCGCCTCATGGGGAGGAAAGTCCTTCAGAACAATGTTGCCGTTTGTATCCCGGGCCTGTTCACGCCAAATCGACCTGCCTTTGTCAAAGGTATTTGCTAACAATGCGCGAAACCCTGTAGGCGCGTGAGGAGTTGAACCATTGCTCGCATTGAGATATGAGAGATGCACCTCACGCTCGAAGACCTCCCCCATCGCATCACCAAAACATATCCGGCGGGCCTTACCGTAAACCGTGGATAGAGCTTGATACAGCATTCCAACCACATCATGAGGGTAGTAGAGTTCATCCGCGTGCTCCACCCCTATTACTTTTTTGAAACGCACCGTGGCTTTCCTCATGCTCTTCTCAGCAAATACGTCTGAAATAGCGGCACTTGTTATGGGGACAACTCTTTCGATGAAGGAGAATGCCTGGAGCATGGCACCAATAATGTCTGTAAGCTCCTTTACCAGTTCTGCCTCCGCTCCAGGCCAGTGCACTAAAATGACGACACTCACCCTTGACGATGCACGGCGCGTCAATATTGCACTGATGGCAGATACGGCGTGAATTGGGGAGATGGCATATACTAAACAAATAGTCTTTGTCATATGTCTGCAGCCGCCGTTGCGGGCGCATGTTTGTTAATAGCCTCGACGACCTCTAAGTTCCCGATGTAGTTGTCAATATCGAGCAAGATTCCGCTCCGCTGATTCAAGAACTCTTCTGTTTGCCGATATAGGCCGGGCTTAAAACCGGTATCCAACGCATCGTCAATGGGCACAAAATCTGCTGCAAGGCTGCCAATCTCCTGGATTTGCAGTTTTTCTAAAGGCTTGAATATCAGCCGGTGTCGGGCCGTCATCACCTCAACCATCCAGCGCCCGGGGGCACACCAATTTGCATGGTACGAGAAGAGTGCACCCGTATCACTAATTCCAGCCCCGCTATAAATCGCCGTTCGATGCCACGATAAGCCACCCGCCGTATAAGACGAAATGTCCTTAGGCCGTCCGCCTAGGAAAAACGCCATATCGATAACATGAGTGGAATTCGCGAAGAACCAGTTTTCCAGAATCCCCGGGGGATGCTGCAGTTTTTCTACCGTATGTGACCATTCGGTGAAGTCGAAGTGAAACGAAGTGACGCCTCCATCCGTTTTTATGATCTCCAGAGCCTTCAGAACCGATGCGTAGAAACGCCTGTTATAGCCTACGAAGACCTTTGCCCCATTCTCGCCGGCGACGCTCCCCACTGAACGAACTTCCTGGGCGTTGAGACCGGCCGGTTTCTCTACCAGGATATGCTTCGCACCAAAAGAAATTACGTCTCTGGTGACGCGTGCGAGCTGGTCCATACTCACGGCTACGATCGTGGCATCCGGAATACCTTTTTCATCGATGTATTCATGAAGCGAACCGCCAAGAACGGAAACACCTGTGGCAGCAGCGAACGCGTCAGCAGACTTCCTTCCTCTGCCGATGACATCGTAGGGAATGTGCAACGCCGCAAGTACTTTGGCATATTCCAAAGCCATCTGGCCCGCCCCAATCAACAGTACCTTTAGGTTATTGGGCATAGATTCGCGGTCCTCTCGGGATCGATTTTTGTCATATGTGCCAGCAAACCAGATAGGAGTGTCTTATGGAGAAGAGCGGATTCAGGGTAGGTAGGTAGATCGCATTCGCCGGTTTGGAGAACCCGCTCGATGACCAGGTTGGTCAGTTTACTTTGATAGGGCACATCAAAAGATTCCTCCAGCCAATGCCACTGGTCTGCATCCGATGAAACCCATATTTTCTTCTCGGATTCACGGATAATCCACCTAAATCCATCCCCGCACACTTCGATAATATCGGGAAGAGTTCCTTGGGCATATGAAGCAATGCTGAAACAGGGTCCGGATGAAAACATTCCGTTGAGGATGCCGGTAAACTCCATAAAACCGGATCGCTTGGAGGGCGTCAGGAAGGGGTCAAGCAATTCAGTAGAGAGAGTATACTCTGATTTGCCGCACAAGAAGGCGATCAGGTCTATGATGTGTATTGAATTACATCCAAGCCCCCAGTTCGAACCGCTCACATACACTCCATAGACTTGTTTTCCGAAAAGTCTTCTCTTGAGGGCGCGATACGAAGGCCACTCACGGCGCGGGCAGTTCACCCATGCATTCACGCTGTGAGTCTCCAGAAGCTTTCGGATAGAATCGTAGTCGTCAAGTTTCTGAAAGAGTACCTTTTCCAGAATAAGAAACTTCACCCGGCTGTGCTCAAGAAGTTGCTCGATTACCTGACGGCGAACATCCGAATTTGTTGCAATAATAACGATATCCAAGTTGCCCGGCAGTTCGGAGATGGAGACAGGGAATTCTGTTCTTATCTGTGTACTTCGGCTGGTCTCCTCCTTGAATCGTTTCAATGCTAATTCGCGCGACGAGGCGCTCGGGTCAACCACGTGAATAACGCAGTCTTCCCTCAAAAAAGCCAATGCCTGTAAGTGTCGGCTTCCGAGTTGTCCTGCTCCAACGACGCCTATCTGTATCAATACTTTACCTCCATCTGATCGACCGCTCGCACGAGGATGAGCAAGTTACCCTCCGATTATGACGCAGGAGCAAATATGGAACGGGTGCCTGTCCTGTGCAGGAGTCGCACCCCCTTAGGGCTCCCCGGAGACATCAATTGCTTGGCGCTCATGATAACGTAATTCACTTTGTATCTACGGATAAACTCGCCTGGCTCCGCGCTATCATATATGTCCAGCACGTACCGTCGGAACGCAGGAGATATTCTACCCCACTTCTCGTCTTTGACGATCTTGATGCCCGCCACTTCATGGACATAAGGCCAGTAAAGTATCCCCATCATAAACTGGGATGCAGCGAATTCGGTCTCCGCAAGATAGGGAAGATGGGCAGATATTTTCGCTTCGAACAGGCCTCTAACTGCAGTAGGGCCCAGGTCAATAAGGTGCTCCAATTGAAGCCTGTCATATCCCAGAAATTTCCAGGTTTCCACAAATCGTTTGAGCTCTTCGGTTGGGCTGCGGCCATCGATTACGGAGTGTCCGACCACGAGGTTCAGATCCGTATAGATGGGCAACAGGGTGATGTCTTCCCAGTCCAGCGTTGCCACTTCAGCCTTATGGGTGAGGTGGGTCCCCATCCAGCGGTATGCCTCCATGGTCTCCTTCGGGATAAAACGGCTTCCGTCGGAAGCTGTCTGTACTGCAAGCCGTGTAAAACCGTATCCCGGTAAAAGAAACAGGATGAGAAACATGCCAATTGCCATCCCGCTGAACGTCCTTCGACAGACATCACGAAAGGTTTGGGTTCGAGCGTCCCCTGTTCGCAGTCCCGTTATCGTGCGGCGAAGCGCGTTCCCGACGACAACGACGAGGAGCATAAACCAGAGGTGATCTACGCCCCTTCCGAGAAAGCGCCCCCATAATTGCGGCATGTTGAAGAGATAAACACCGGATAGAGGAACGACAACCATACCCGTCGCCGCTACGATGTCCACTAACAGGGGTTGATTCCTTGCCAGGTAGAGCATCGCGAGAAAGGTAAGCAGGTATTTGTTGAATAGTATTGCCGCCAGAACATATCCTATTTCTGGGCTCAGAAGCACAAGCTTTTCCGTTGCGAAGATATTGTTCCACAGTTGGCTTCTACTAAGAAGTTCCGACATCATTTGTCTGTATTTTATCACTTCCAAGAAAAGGAGAGTTGCCGTTCCGATGGAAACAAATGTTACGCAGGCTCTCCATTTGCGTCTATAGAGTGCGGTAATGGAAAATGCCGTCACCAGTCCATAGGCGGCTATGGCATGACTTGGATAGGTAAAAGACATCAAGGGGGAGAACATCGCCAAAGGTACGATCACTTTGAAATCGCTTTGCCTGTAAACCAGAATGATCATGAAATAATAGAAAAGAAGTATTGGGGTGGAGAAAGACATATTGATAAATCTGAATGTGCTGCCGTACAGGTCGTATTCCTCAGGGTGACAGGCATATTTAAGACTTGCAATTGCGATTCGATACGATGTTGCCATCCATTTTCCGAGACCCGCGAGGCTTTCGGCATGTCCCGGTATGGGAACCCACAATCGATCGGTCATGAAAAGGACCGCAACCCCTGTACTCAATGCAATCCAGCAATTCCTCGTTAGGGCAAAAGCAAACAAATAGCCCGCACAGAAGAAAAGCGCCGCGGAAAAGGCATAGTCGAAGACTATGAGCGTCCTGATGTCGGTGATAACATGTCCTGGGAGGGCGGCCAAACCGATACCGAGACACCGCCATGTTTCGATAAGCGGTTGGCCTGCGAGCTCTTTGGCGCTGGGACTGAATACCGGAAAACCACTGTCAACCGCCTCACGTAGCCAAGCCGCGTAATAGTACAAATCCCCAATACGATAGTTCTGTGAATGTACAGGCGTCCAGTCAAAACCCTGGCGACCATGAATCGCCGGAAATAGCTCAGGCAATATCACGGTCACGATGCAAAATAAGATGCCTGCCAGAAAAATCGTCCATCGTTTGCTTCGGCCGACAATAACGCCCACCGATCCTTCCGTTTTTTGAGCGGCCGAACACATTGCTGGCAGGTTGAATCCCTTCATTGCCTCTCTGCCACAATCATCAAGGAATCCCTTAGATTCAGCCCAAATGTGACTTTATGCATCCACAGTTTTTCGGATGGCACGAGCCACTTCGGCAAATACTGCTGAAGGCGCTCCCGTAAATAAGCAAGACTGAATACCCAACTCGGTCTTGATATGGAGAGGACTTTAAGGCCCAATTGCATACATATGTAATTCAGATTTTCCTTGCTGAAGTATCCGACATGGGCAATACGGAAATGCCACCATTTCCACCGCATGATGCGCGCCGCTACCGATTTCGCGTCAGGCGTGACAATTACTACCTTCCCGCCGGTTCTTAGTAATACTGTTGCATTCTTTATGATCTCAAACGGGTCTGAGACATGTTCAACAACGTCGATGAGCGTGACGATATCATAGGGACCCCGAATATCCGGGTGTGGAATTACATCTGCATCGATCTTACAGCCATGAGTTCGCGCTGTCAGTCTGAGCCAATCGGACGGTTCAACCCCTTCGGCCTCAAAACCGAGTTCCAAAGCTGCCTCCAGCAGTATTCCGCTGCCGGCCCCTACGTCAAGAAGGCGCAATACTTCGGGCTTCTCGCCTATGACCTTCAACGTCTTGTTCAGAATCATTCTAGCCTGATGCATGCGTTCCTTCCGACCGGCTTCATACTCGGGGTCCTCAAGGACGCGGTAGAAAGCCGTGGTGTCCGGAACATCCAGGCACTGAAGGAAACCACAATCAGCGCACTCAAATACGGACGATACGAGACCGTATCTATCATCGGTGATCCTGAAATCATTGCTTTGAAGAAACGTTTCAGTATTCCCTTCTCTTATACGCCTGACGTTGGACGATTTACAAATCCTGCACCTGTAACGGCCAGCGCTCACTGGATCATCGGCATCGCTCACGATGCACTCTGCCTCTTCCTCGCCACAATGAAAATTTTCGGGCTTAACCACCCTAATATCGGCGATAACATGGAAGAATTGAACACATCTGCCAGAAAGAGTGACACGTGACTTTTCGGGCCTATCAAAAGCCCATTGTACTCATCGGCAACGATATCGTATCTTCCACCGAGTAATTCGCGATACTTCTTGCGCGTGCCAAGCCTGAGCAGACCATGTTCGTTCCTGTCCAGACAGCACATGACTAATAGAGCAGGATTCAACTTGTTTGGTTCGAATATTAGGAGCAGCCCCTCCTTTTTCAGGACCCTCGATACCTCACCAAAAGTCTCGGTAGTATTTTCAAGATGGTGTACCGTATCCACCACAATGATCCTGTCGAAGCTGCCACTCCGGAAAGGAAGTACGCCAGGTCTAATCAGCAGTGCGGAGGCATTACTCAGGTGTTTCTCTTCAATGAGGTTATTACATTCATCAACGAAATTGGGTGCAATGTCCGCTCCCGTGACCTGACCACAGAGTGGCGCGACTAAGGAAAGAAAGCCGCCCGGCCCACAACCCAGGTCAAGAACACTATCCGACTTAGACAAAAATCTGGCGACGACAGACGTAAAATACTTGAACACCGACTGCTTGGCGGCAATCGCTTCTGGCGAAAATCTCCTTTCTTTTCCCCATAAAGCACGAGATACCTTGCCTTCAACTAAATCGTCGTAAAATTTCTTTGTTTCTTCAGATTTCTGCACTGTGATACGGACCATATCAGTTTGTGCTCACGGCCTTAAATGCTGCGCGAGTCCTGTGGGCTCATTGCGGCTGTAAAAAATCGATCATCAGCTCCTTATAGAAGTCTCGTCCCCTGCAAAGGAGAAAAGGCATACTCACCCGAAGCGCACATTCCCCGTCTCGGGAAGCACGGTCCCCTATGAACAAGCATTCCGAAACATCTAAACCGAGTCTTCTGACAACGGTTTCCAGTCCGAGCGATTGGGGCTTGAGTCCGTGCAGTCCGGGCTCAAGGGAATAGCAAACTGCGTCAGCCTGTAGACTCAAGGCCGTAAGCTTTTCCTCTGCAGGATAATCCGAAAATACGCCGATTCTAACCCCCCGTGTTCTGAGGGCATCGAAGAACCCATCCACCCGAGGAAAGCGGCAAGCCGACATGTATTTCAGAGGCTTCCGATAGATCCAGGCCTCCACGAGAGCAGCCACACGTTCGGGGCTAACGGACAAAGCGTTGGCTACCGTGACTAATTGGCGCCGGGAAACATCGTGCGCCTCTTTCGTTGCCAGGTTCTCACGAACCTTACGGAAATGCCTTATCACTCTGATATCGCGGATAGTGATTCCACCCTGGAACAGGCATTTACCAAGTTCCAGCAACATCATTAGCCGCAGTTTGCGTTGATCGTAAAGCGTTCCATCAACATCAAATATGACCCCTCGAACATTCTTCCAGCCAACCCGGGTTTCGGTTTTGGGCTTCATTTGAGATGAATTTCAGTAAAACGGCTTTGGAGAATCGTTTCCAACCAAGGCATGTCAATGAATGAGAGGACTGTCAGCGCGGCAATCAAAAGCATCAGGATAATAACCAGACCCCTGTCTTTGTGCAATTCTTCCGGTCGCTGGGCGGCAGACTCCCTTTGCATCGCCATATGTAAATAATATGCAAAGAGTAGGGTAAACAAAGGAAAACTGAGGATAAGCTCCGTCCTGTACTTCAAGAGAAACACCGACAACAGGAAGCTTGCCATTATTGCGTATACAAAACAGGAGACCAGCAGTGAAACATCGGTATAGTGTTGAAAAGATTTCCGATACTGACCAGGCGCCTCGAATCCTTTCGAATCTATGATAAACTTGTACTCAGAAAGGCGCTTGGCCGCCATGAGGAAGGCTCCTCCCAGCCAATAAGCGCCTAGAAGACTCAACGGCGGCACAGTAACCCCCGATACCATCGCCCAACCGAGCAAGAGGCGTATGGGGTTGTTGATAGCCTCCGTCGCTACGTCAAGATAGGGACAATCCTTCGTCCGAAAAGGTTTCACATTGTAGAATACCCCGCTAAGAATGAATGCACTGGAGGCAAAGAAAAAAAGTTCATTGACCACGAACGCGAGGCCAAGGCCGAGTATTGAAAGCATGACATATTCAAGAAGAACTATCGGCGGGGAGAGTAATCCCTCCGCTCCGGGGCGGCGGCATTTGAGTGGATGATGACGATCCAACTTGGCGTCCAGCCATTCATTTATAATGTAGTTTGCTGATGCAATCAGGCACGCGCTGGCAAAACCCATTACTAACCGCAATACGATGCCATGCTCGATGTTCTTTACGAGGAGCAGAGCTGCGCCGATTCCAGGAATAATAAACACATGCTTTACCCAGTGACGAGGCCGGGCAATGCAAATATAGGTTCCCAGTGAGAAATTCATCCGTCGTGTCGCTACAACCTTTAAGATGGGATTACCCGACTCTTGACATCTCCGCATCAGCATCGAAATGCCGCAACATCCAGGGAAAATAGCGTAATATGTACAATTTAACCTGTTTATATAAAGACATCTCCATCTTTGTTTCAAATCTACAGGTCAGCAACGAAACTGCTTCTCGTAAGCATTTCTGAGGATAATAACGCATCTTAAACACCAAAAGGGTTAGGTACATTCTGTATCTATATGCTTTAAGCGCGCGATAGTCCTTTCGCCACGATGGCGACGGAGTGCACTGTGACAGGTGGGCATAATCATTCATAGCCGACGAGAGCTTTGCTCCCGGCAATGGTGCAAAAATCACCAAGGATATTTCATCGACGCCCGCGCGAATCAGCTTTTTTGCATACTGCACGCTCTGATCACGATCCGCGCGCTCCTCACCCGGTACCCCACCGAGAAATACCGCTTGCGTCCTGATGCCAAGCACATTCATCTTGCGAACCATCCGCAAACCATGCTCATGGTCAAATGGTTTATTCATGATCTTAAGCAACCGTTGCGAGCCGCTCTCAGGTGAAAAGGACACAAATCTGCAGCCCGACCTGGCCATCAATTCCAACGTCTCCTCGCTCTTGATGGTTTCGATCTTGGTGCCCTGTGCTAGCTTCCACGTTACAGGGAGTCGACGGCTGATGATCTCCTGACAGATCTCGCGCGTTCTTTTCTCGCTGACCGTAGGATTGAGATCGGAAACATGAAAATCTGTAACGCCGAGGGTCCGATAGAAATGCTCTATTTCGTCAACGACGTTTGAGGCCGACCTCGCCCTCCATTTTGGATTTACTTCCGGCGCAATGCAGAAGGTACAGTGATAGGGGCACCCGCGAGAGGTGAGGATCGGTAGGAATCGTTCTCCCCGCACACAGGGGGCATGCGCGAATCCGGCGCGCCAGTACCCCTGTAACGGGAACTTTTCCCACGCGGGCAGAGGCAGGGCATCAAGGTCACTAACTAATTCCTTAACAGGCCTGACAATGGTATTATCGCGTTCCCGATACGCAATTCCATCAATACCATCCAAAGCAATACCGTTCTCGAGGCGATGAGTTATATCGAGGACGCGGTCCTCCGGGTCGCCCATAATGATACAGTCCGCTCCTTTGTGCAAAAACTCGGTCGCAAGGTGGCGCAACGAATATGAAGTAACTGCATGCACGTTCTCGAAAAGGCATATCTTAATATGAGGTCTCGTTTTCTTCAGTAACTCGATCAGTCTTTCAACAGCGACAAATTCTGCGACAGTCCGGCAGTAAATATGGCAGACCGCAACATTTTCGGACAGGTGATTGACCGCCCACTCTTCGGTGACTCCCATAAGCATGAATTCACCGGCTATCCGACGCTCATTGGGGTCCAACCCAAAACAATCAATAACCTGAATCTCCCTCCCTCCATGTGTGAGGGCCCCCGCCAAATGGGCGGCTATATGCGGCATGAAGGGAATACCCGTATGGGGATCCAAACCATGGCATACGACAGGAGGCACTACGACAGCTACAGCCCCGAGTGCACCCCTTGAACTCCCATAGTTTTTTTCAGACGTCATACCCATCGTTTATCAAGTTTGCTCGCCTTTGGCAACATAACTGGGTTGCACCGGCGCAATGCCCGAACCATCTAGGGCCGTCATTCACTCTGTAAATAAAGGGTAAAGACATCGCCTGATCCGAATGCTAATAACAAGAAATAAAACACAACACAAAGCGGCAGCAGTGCGATTCCAAGAGCTACGCTGACAATAGCGCGACCCAATGGAATACTCTTATGATAGCCCTTTGAACGCAGACGACCATTCTTCAGAAGACAGAACAGGTAGTTTTTGTTGCCGACCAGGCAATTCAAAGTGCTCTGGAGAATTGTGTAAGGCCCGAGCTCAATTGACGCGTGCGAAATAAAGCGCTTTTTATAACCATGGCGCGCGACCAGCTTCAGCAAGCTTCTCTCGCTAAATTGCCAGATATGTCGAGGGGGATCGAGTATGAGCCATCGCGGTCCAAACAGTCGGGCTTGCACGCTTGCAAAGTCCTGTTGCGCCAGTACGAGAACGCCGTCCGGTCTCAGAACGCGTTTAAACTCCGCAATGGCGTCATCAGGATTTCGCAGGTGTTCAATCACATACCATAAGGTAACAGCATCGAAGTAATGGTCAGGGAATTCCAACTTGATCCGGTCACCTTCCATTTTGCAGCGATCGCTGGAATCAGCCTTACTGCTGTAAGGATCGACTGAGTAAACTTCCCATCCCCTCGCCTTTTGGACCTTGGCAAAATGACCAGACCCGGCACCGAAATCGAGTAGACGTCCCTTCCCAGGAACTACACGTTTAAGGTCCACTCCACGCAACCAGGATAGTGCCACCCGAAGGCATTCAACCCAGCCCTGAAAGCGCTTACCATCTTCGGCATAAAACTGGTCCACATAGAACGATGTGACATCATTCTGAGTAGGGAGCGGATCAATCATGCCTAAACCACAGGCCTCGCATACCTTAAGATTCCACTCACCCGGCACCCCTTGATTGGTATCGGTCACCTTGTACTCAATCTTGAATTGAGAGTTACCACAGGCAATACATCGGGACAGAGGGTCGGCCGCTTCGATTCCACCTGGAGACTCAGATTCTGCCCCTATTTTATCGGTAATCACAAGAACCGCTTCAGTGTCTGCTCTTCAATCTAAGACGATCCCGTTTGCCTTGAGGAGGTCGTCGTGTCGACCGACGTCAATCCATTCCTCTTCGATATAGTAGACGCCAACGGGCTTCTTGCGGTCGACTAAGAGATCGAAGAGGGCTGTTATGGGGAAATCCGTATTGTCGGGCACCATGGAGACCGCCTCGGAATCCAGCACATATATGCCCGTGTTCACCAGGTAGTGATCGGTTGGTTTTTCCTGCAATGCGAGCAGTCTACGACCTTCTTGTTTTACAACTCCGAAAGGGATTTCCACCTGATAGTGTCTGACGCCCATTGTTGCAATAACCTGTTCCTGCTCATGGAACTTGAGCAGTTCCCCGATATCGGCCTGGGTAAGCTGGTCACCGTTCACGACGACAATCGGATGCTCGATGTCCCTCGGTAAGAGAGACAAGGCTCCTCCAGTACCCAATGCCTTCTCTTCCCGCAGATATTCTATTGAGCAGGCGAAACGCGAACCGTCACCAAAATGGGATTCTATTTTATCGGCCATGTAGTTAATCGAAATGAATACCTTTCTGATGCCATAGCTGACTAGGTGGAGCAAAACCCTTTCAAGTATAGGTCTTCCGGCTACCTGTATCATAGGTTTCGGGCAGCTCTCGGTTAATGGTCTAAGTCGAGTTCCTCTACCACCGGCCATTATCACTGCGATATTCGGTTTGATTTCCGTTCCCAGAAGATCATTAAGAAAATGGATGCCGACGAGTTTTCCATATGAGTCTATGATAGGCATCTGGCGAATAACCAGGGCTTTCATCATATCAAGCACGGCGGCTCGACCGATTTCGGGCGACACAAACACGAATTCTCGATTCATCACCTCGGTGGCCGGTGACTCCATCGTCAGTCCTCTGAGCAGGCCCCGTCTAATATCTCCATCCGTAATAGTGCCGATGATTCGTCCATCATCGGTCTTAACGAGGGTCACCTCTCGCCAATTGTCATTAATGCTCTCCATGGCCTGGCGGATTGTGCTTGTACTATTGATCATAAATTTTTCCAGCTGTTTTTCGATCATACTCATCAGAGCTACCCCGTGCTATTTCATGCAGGTTACGATCCAATTTGCTATTTCGTACCGACAGCTGTCCGCTGAACGAATGGAATACTCGAAATTTAGCTCTCTGAATTCCTCGTAAAGCCTGACAAGGCTTTCTCTGGTGGCAAAACGCACTATCCCCATACCGGAGAACGGCCCCTCAGCCACTTCACGCCAACTTGTCTCATCAACACGGAGACCTGTACCGTCTCCCCAGCACTTGGCTTTAGATGTCAAAGAGAAATGTTTGCCTCCAGTTTTCATGACGCGATAAACCTCACCGATAATTTTCCATGTATCCGCCTCGCAATTATGTTGCAGGCAGGCAACGTCGACAACACAATCAAAGGTTCCATTCTTCCAGGGAAGCGTGTTGATCGGTCCGCAGACAAACTCCCCTTCCAGGCCATTATGAAGAAATCTCTGTCGTGCCTTATCAATGGCAGCTTGAGAACCGTCAATACCGGAGAACGTAAACCCCTCCCGCGCGATAAACCAGCTCGGGCCGGCCCCGGGACCGCAACCGATTTCGAGTATCCTGACAGTTCTGCGATCTTCAACCTGGTAATAGTTCCGTGCGATGAATCGGACAAGCTCCTCAGGCGGATACTTACCCCAGCTTGATCGTTCCCTGAATATTCTTTCCCATACCGGATCCCAACCCATTGCTTACTTCCAGATATTACTTAATCATCATATGAACATCAGTGCTGCGCGACCATATAGACCAACTGCCCCTTGAGCAACGAGTCAGAAAAGGCTCCCGTAGAGTAATCGATCGCTTTCCGTTCCAGGATGGACAGACCGCTTTCTTTAATGATCGACTCTATCTCACGGGGCGTGAACAGATGTCCCGTCCCTGAAAATACCCTATCGCCTATCTTCCAGTCGAACGTAGCATTCCCACGTCTTTCATCGAAATGCAACGCATCGACGAGGATACGGGCAAAAACCCTTAACCAACCATAGCCCGCCGCATTGTGACGGTTGTTGACATCAAGGAATATCCTCCCACGATCTGTTAGGAGATTTCTCATCTTCGTCAAAGCTTTCACGCGGTAGGCCCGACCCGCCAAGTGCCCCAGCGTGTTCCAGAGGCAGGTTATGACATCAAAGCGTGCTTCAGTGTCTGGCAGTTCCTCAACTGCCGACTCCCAGACCTCATTGGGGCTCTGCTCCCTGCAATGAACAGCCATTTCTGCGCTGCTATCACAGAGTACCGTGTAGTTTATCCTCAACTGTCGCGCAAGGCCCATACCGCGAACCCCATCACCAGCACCTATATCCAGAAGGCTTTTCGCTCCGGAAGGAACACGACTCAGGACAAATTGATCCACAGCGTTGAGATAGGCAGACTTTCTCTGGGCATATTGTCGGTAGTATGGAGCGAGTGCATCGTATGCTGATCGTCCGCTCACTTCAGATCTTTCCAAGTCAGAAACATATCCTCATCAATATCTTTATTCAGGGTGCGACCCAGCACTTTGTCCAGATCCGAGGGTTCGATACCTCCACGAGGCCTCTTGATTTCTATCATATCCCTCGTCAGTTTAACCCCCTTTCTTAGATTGCGGGCGGCTACGAGACTTTTCCTGATCAGTGCGAGATTCTGCAACTCGCAGGGAGCTGGTTGTTTAAAAGGACTGCCGAGAGAAAGGTTTGCGATCTTGATGCTGCTTACCATTTCCGCCAGCTCATGAGGTTCGACAGATGCTCGGTGGTCGGGTCCAACCATTGTCCGATCAAGCGTGAAGTGTTTTTCTATTGCACACGCCCCAAGTGCGGCGGCGGCAATTGCAGAAGCTGTGCCGATCGTATGATCTGAAAAACCAACAGGCAGACCGAAAGAGTTTTTCAACGTTGTCATGCACCGAAGGTTCACTTCCGCGTGAGGAGCCGGATAGCTGGACACACAGTGAAACAACACCAGTTCAGGACACCCGGATTGCTGAAGCGCCTCGATCGCCAGCCCCACTTCAGGCAGAGTGCTTGCCCCGGTCGAGAGAATAACGCCTTTTTTCTTTGAACCGATATAGTGCAAAAAGGGTATGTTCGTGACCTCGCTTGAAGCAACTTTTATGGTTTCAACCTTTAGTTGATCCACCAAGAGGTCGACACTGTCAAAGTCGAATGCGGCACACAGGAACGGTACATTCAGCTTGCCGCAATAGTTCTTCAGCTCCACAAGGTCGGAAGCCTTCAGCTCCAACGCCTTGCACATCTCCAGCTGAGACCCTTTATCTGTTGTGGTCTCGCGCTGGTACGGGGTCTTTGCCGCGAACCTGCTGATCTCCTTCTCGGAACGGAAGGCCTGGAATTTGACGATTTCGGCGCCTGCCTTTGCGGCAGCCTCGATCATCTTTTTTGCGATTTGAACGTCGCCATTATGATTTACGCCGACTTCCGCAATTACGACTGTTTTGTCGACATCTCGGAAACTGAAATCTCTGGAGTCGAAGTTCATACGAAACTCGCGTTACCGTCGGTAAAGTGGAAAGTAATCAGACGCAATCTCGGCGCCGAGTGCGGCTTTTTCGTGTGTTCTTTTTAGCGAGCACAGGTATTCATAAGTCTGTCTATGATGAACACGCCCATAGGTATAGAGTGGTGCCCTTTTCTCAGAAAATCCCGACTTGAATATAAACAGGGAGTCTTGTGAAGACGATGATACTCCGCCGCCCAGGAAAAAACGCCTGTACCCTTTTTGTTTGGCCCACAACGCCACTTCGTAGACCATCAGGTTATTCGTGCCATGGCTGAGAAACCGTTCGTCCGATCCGCTGAAATGATAGTAGATCGTGTCAAAATCATGCATCAAGATACACGCTGCCGCTGGAACACTGCCCACATAGGCGACGAACAGAGAAATTCTCTCCTTCCCAAGCTGCTCGTAACAGTCCCTGAAATATCTCTCCGGGAAAAACCATCTATCTGCTGCGCTGTTCCGCTCCATGGTGCTGTAATACAGCCGATTGAGAATACCAAAATTATGCGCTGTCGGCTCCATCTTTTCTATGCGGACGCCACTCTTTACGGCTTTTTTTACGCTACTCTTATGGCCCTTGCGTAAGTTTCCCCAAATCTCTTTCTCAGATACGGTTAAATCAATATAAACGATCTCCTTCTGTCTCGTCGCCGAAACCAGGTTGAGATCGAGAAAAATTCGTTGTCTTTCGAGTAACGGGTGCAAACTGGTAAATTCACAGGCTATTTTATTGTCCAAACAGTATGCAGTGAAATACCGATCGAAATCCTCCAACAACTGACTCGCGCGATGTGAGTCAGCAGACCGGCTAATGGGGCCGCCGTGCCCATATGCGTTGGCGATATCGTAATATCGCTCTTCAACATTCTGTTCTTTCAAAAAGGGAAGTCCGTTTAATGGGCGCTTCATAAAAGGCTGAATGACAAAATCATTTCCATCCTCGCAGTATGCCAGACAAGGCTCATAGCCGTAGGTCTTCTCATAGACCCTTGCGTACTCAGGCAAAAAATGTATATCACGATCCTCGGGTTCCAGCTTCTGGACAAACGAAAACCATTGATCAGATTCCTCACCTGATAAGACACTAAACTGCACCAGGGCTCTCCGAAAGAAGGCTCTCTTCTGATCGCATCCATTTGGCCAGCAACGCAGAGGTAATCAGCAGGCGTCGAAGGATATCAACGGTTTTCCCTGCTGTGGTACCATCGCCGTACGGATTGATACAGTCCTTCAGTTGATCGCGGAAACTCCGGTTTTCAAGGGCATATCGGACAGCTGATACAATCTCCTCCTTAGGGTATCCGACATTGATGACGTTCGTTGAAGTGAGCCTTCCGTACTGTCGCGTGCCAATGTTAACTACAGGGATCTTAAAGGATGGAGATTCAAAAATGCCGCTACTTGAGTTACCCACCATAACGGATGCGATCCTCATTAGACTTAAGTATTTCTCTGATCCCAGACTTGGCACGATGTGTATGAATCTGTTTTGGCTGTACGATTCCAGAACTCGTGTCATCTCTCGTCCGCCCGCGTCCGAATTCGGGTATGTAAATACGCATTGGATATCCAATTCTTTTAGAGCTTCAAGTGTTTGAGTTATCTGCCAGGCAGCTTGATCTGCCTCCGTAGTAACAGGATGCTGAGTGGCGAGGATGATCGGTTTAGTCAGATCAAGCGTCAATTCTTGCGGCATTGCCTCCGGAGACACAAATGTCATGTTTCTTATGACATCCAGTCCAGGCTCGCCGACCTCGAATATTCGATTAACGGACTCACCCATAGCGAGTAGTCGCTCAGTGCTCTTGCGACAGGTAGTCAGGTGAACATGGGAAAACATAGAAATAGCATTCCTGATTGAATTGTCTATAGAGCCGCTGTAATCCCCACCCGACATGTGTACGATAGGAATATTCATATGCGCAGCAGCAATCGCTCCTGCGAGCATCTCACCGCGGTCGCCCTGAAGCAGGAGAATGTCGGGACCCACATTGGCAAGGATCGAGGAGAAGGTAAAGACGGAGAGGCCGAGGGATTGGGCCATCGCCTGCCCGCTGTCCTCACCGAGGGTGGTGCCGGCAATGTGCAACTTGCAGAAGTTGTCCTTGCGAACCTGCTCGAGACTCGATTTGAATTCGGGCAGAAGATGCATCCCGCTGACGATCAACTCCAGGGTCAAATCGCCGCTATCCACAATGCTCCGCATGACGGGGGTCATAAGCCCGTAATCAGATCTGGTTCCGGTTACGGAGACGATTCTTCTCGTCATGACACCTCTCGAGCCTCGAAGGAGCGTTCGGAGTAGAAGCGGACGATGAGGTCCGCGACCAGCTCCATGTCCGACTCGTCGTACCGGGAATCGACCGGGACGGAAATGATGTGATCGTAAAGGCTGTTTTGGAAACCCGAGTTCGGCCAGTGCACCGGCAGGAACACCCTGTGCGAAAAGAGGTAGGCCCTTAGCTCATCCCGGTGATCTACCCATAGCGGGTACAGGGAGTAATAGTTCGTCCTTATCTTGATCTTGAGATGACCCAGGAACCTGTCGAGCGCCTGATAGTTCCTTGTCCGGGCCGCATATTCTCCCTCCATGTTCCGGTAGAACTCGAGCACATTGGCGAGACTGCGGCCCGACATGGAGAAGACGGTGTTCTGCGCGTCGACGCACCTTTCCGCCTCGTTGAAGAGCTTTAGGTACTCTTCCTCGCTGAAGCTGCCACTGTGGAGATACTCGTGCTTCATCCTCTTGGCTTCGTACTTCATGTGCGAGAAGGGTGCGTCGTCCTTCCTGATCATCTCCTCGTTGAGCCTGATACTCGACTTCACAAGGCTCCCGTCGGCCAAAAAGGACATCTTTCTGAAGCTGTTGAAACCCACCCAATGGGGTATGCCGGGCGGCGCGTCCACCACGGGCGAGAAGACGCAATCCTCCAGAAACACTGTCGTCTCCGGGAATCGACCGTCGAAGACATCGTGTGTGTTTCCGAAATAGTTGATGAGGTAGAGAACGTCGAAATCCTTCCCTCGTGTGCTCTCCAGATCGATCGAGAGGTTTTCCAGCACCTTGTAGTAGGAGTATTCGACCCCCATCTCGTCGAAGACGGTGGGGATGATCTTGCAGAGGAAATCGGGCAGAAGGAACTTCTTTCCTTTGAGCCCGCTTCCGAGGATGAGTCTCAGAGAGGAACGGCCAGAATCGGTGAGGTACGTGTGCAGGCCCTCGCCGGGATGGTGGATCTCTCCGCCTATCAGTTTCATACGCCTCGCCCGCTGCCTCTGGACCCCTTCCGGGCTCCTTTTCGCTCGATGGCAGATTCCGCCATAACCAGGTCGTCCGGCATGTCGATGTCGACGGAAGACTCCAGGCTCATAATGTAGGGCACGACCTTGTCCCCGTATATGCTCGTTCCCGCGACCACCGACCGTTTGGCGACGAATACCGCGCCGTTTTCGACATATGCCTGCGGCAGGCTTTCTCTCCCCATGGACATGAGGTCTCTCGAGAAATATGGATGGAGGGCGCCGTCCTTGACGGTCCAGCACCAATAGGGGTGCTCGGATGCCAGTCGAACGGATGTCACCGTGTCTGCTCCCGTGGACTCGAAGAGGTCGATAGCAGCGTCGATGTCTGATGCGGTCCTCAAGGGGGAAGTCGGCTGAAGGAGCACGATGGCGTCCACATGTCGGCCTTCTGCCTCTATGGCATTGACCGCGTGGAGTATCGCCTCTACGGGGGAGCTCGTGTCCCCCGCTATTTCGGCAGGCCGGAGAAAGGGAACGTCGCCCCCCCATTCTCTCGCGATTCCCGCGATCCGCTCGCTGTCGGTGGAGACCACTGTCCGCGCTATCTTTTTCGACTCGGCCGCGGCCTTTATCGTGTGGGCGATGAGAGGCATCCCGGCCAGCGGCCTGATGTTCTTGTCGGGCATCCGCTTCGACCCGGAACGGGCGGGGATGATCCCGAGGTAGAAAGGCTTGTCCGGAGGCACGTCAGCCATTAATTGCAGACTCCGTCAGAAAGTGTTCAGAAGGATCCACTTCGGTGAAATGCCACTCCGACTCCAGTTCCACGACCGCGTTCATGGTGTACATATTGCCGTCTATCGCGAAGTTGAAGAGGCCCTGGTGATCCTCTATCTCGAAGCCATCCGATTTCTTGTTCAGGGCGTGGAGGTAGAGCTCTTCTGACCTGGCATCGGCGATCAGGAGATTGAACCCGTAGACGCCCGGCTTAATATTCGGGTTCTTGAACTTCACATTGAGCCTGTAACTGTTTCCCTTTTTCAGAGGAGGAATCGTTACTCCGTAGTTGAGGTTGAACGCATAGACGATGTTGAATGCCCGGTCATCCTTGATCCCGATCGCCATCGAAGGGGTGTCTATGTCCTTCTTGGCCGTGAATTCGAAGAATACGTCTATGTCTTCCCCGTAGCCGATCCTTTTTGTTATAGTGTTGTCCTTGCCGATTATGCCTACGCCCCCGAGATCTATGAAATCGGAAAGCACACTGTGGGCGCTCTCCGCCTCTTTTTCGTGTTCGAGGCTCTGCAGCTTGATGCCCCTGACTAATGAGTAGTATTTCATTATCCCGTCATCTTTATCGCCAAGATGCACGACTTCGCCATGATCCAGCAACAATATCCTATCGCACACAATGCGGACGCTATCAATGGCATGAGAGACGAAGATTATCGAAGTTCCCTGTTCCTTAATGCTAAAGATCTTACGAAGACACTTGTTCTGGAACGTCAAATCACCGACGGAAAGAATCTCATCGACCAACAGGATATCGGGGTAGCAATGAACCGCTATTGCAAATCCAAGACGAACGTACATGCCCGAAGAATACGTGCTTACGGGAGCATCGATGAAATCTCCTATTTCGGCAAAATCGACGATCTCATGAAACCGACTCCTTATTTCTTCCGTTGTCATGCCGAGGATGGCAGCGTTGAGATAAATATTCTCACGTCCTGTCATGTGAGGATGAAAGCCGGCTCCGATCGCGATTAGCGCACTCATCCTTCCTCTGACAGTGATTTTGCCGATGTCAGGCGGAAAAATGCCGTTAATCAAGCGAAGCAAGGTAGATTTGCCTGAGCCATTTTGTCCAATTATCCCTAAGGTCTCACCCCTTTTCAGATCGAAGCTGACGTTCTGCAATGCCCAGAACTCAGCTTTTCTCAGCCATCCGCGGTTGTAAGAGATCCCGCACATGCTTCTCGCCACATCCATGGTCCCGTAAAACATGCTTCGTCTTAAGTTGTGGCAAAACTTCTTTGAGATATTATTTACCTCAATCACCACATCGCTCTCACGATGACGCGGTAATTCGCGTTCGCTCATCCTCTTTTCCATCGTATCAACTGCCATATCCGCCCTCTCTCCAGTATGCGACTACCTAGATCATCTTTTCAATTACTTTATCTTCAGATACGAAGAAAAGTCGCCACGAAAACGAGAAAACAAGTAGTGATACCAGCGAAGTGATTACAAATCTGTCGAGGTGATCGACCCTTCCATAGATTATGATGTCGCGCGGAATCCCAATAAGATATGTCAACGGATTCCATTTGATGATGGTCTGTAGAACGGGGTTTTGGAAGGTAGGCGCGTAGATTACGGGCGTTACATAAATGAGAAAGCCGAGTATAAGATTGACGCCCGTTTGTATTTCTGCAGCGACGACCCCTACGACCGACACAACCAATCCTATCCCGGCTCCCAGGAAGAACAGGGGGAGGATGAGGATCGGGAAGAAGACTATCTTCCAACTGGGTATCACTCCAAAGGCTATCAAAACTGCAACATTGAGCAAAAAAGTTATGATGAAGTTTGCCATGAGCTGTGCCATCTGCTTCAGCAAAAGCGCTTCGTGAGGGTACTTGACCTGCATAATGAAAGCCGCACCGGAACCCAATGTCCCCTGTGCTGCTGTAAAAAAGCCGACAAAAAGACCCCAGATGGACGTGCTTAGCAGGACGTACGCGGGATATGGGATGCCAACATCGCCCGGATTGAGTATTCCTGTGGCATTCATGAACACCCAGGAAATAATGCCAAATAAGGGGCCGAGAATGATCCAGCTGATTCCGAGAAAGGATTTCTTGTAAGATGCGAAGAAATCTCTCTTAAACAGTTGATAAATAAGCTGACGCGAAGAAGCGATGTTGTTTACCATCAATATCCAGGTCTTCAGAAAACCGATTTTTTGCCTGGAATAGGGTTCGTAGATCGTTACATTTTGCTTTTGCATCTTAGCTCCTGTCAATAATTTCGGTGCTGGTGTGCTCGCTTAGCCATTATCAGACCCTATTGGGTCTGCTCCTAAGATACCTTGCCAAAGCGTCCTGCCACCGGGGGAGGATTACCCCTATCTCCTTTGCCTTTGTATTCGCCAGTACCGAATAGAGAGGGCGCCGCATCGTTCCGGTCAGGCCCTTTCTGTCGACCGGTATCACGTCGACGGTAATCCCCGTCATCTCGTAGATTGCCTTGGTGAACTCGTACCATGTGCACTCGCCTTCGTTCACGAGGTGATATATGCCTGCTTTCAGGACCTGGTGTTCAATGAGCTGGAAAACCGCAGTGCTCAGATCATCTGTGCACGTAGGGGCGACCACCTGGTCGGAGCCCATCTCAAGCCTCGTAGCGCTTCTGGCATCCTCGATCCGCTTGTCGACGAAATTGCCGCCGCCCTTGCCCCACGTTCCTTGCCTGCCATAGAGCCCGCAGGTTCGCACGATGACGGTGTGCTCAGGGGCGGCGGCACATGCGGCATGCTCACCGGCAAGTTTCGATATGCCGTACATCTGCAGGGGCGAGGGGCGATCATCCTCGAGATAGGGTCTTCTTTTCTCGCCGCCGAAGACGTAGTCCGTACTGAATGTGACGAAGAGGGCGCCGATCTCTTTGCAAGCCAGAGCCAAGTTCCGCACCGCAACGCAGTTGACTCTGAAGGCCTGCTCAGGCTCCGTTTCGCATCTGGGTAGATCGTGAAAGGCCGCCGTGTTGATCACAACATCCGGCTTGAAGCCGCCTATCTCCCGGTCTATGGCCTCCCGCACCGTGATATCGAACACGTCTTCAGCAGGGGCGTAAATCTCGTGCCCGGGGTTGTTGCGCAGAAGATCACTGCCTAATTGGCCGGTCTTACCTATGAGAAGGATTTTCATAAAATGAAGAGCGTGAATGGTGTATGGTGCTTAGTGTTTAGTAAAAAAACGAATAGTTTCGGATCGGCTATGTGACGACATCAATCGAGCAGACCCATTCACCTGCATACCGTGAGGTTAATTGTTAGACGATACACCATACACTAAACACTAGCCACCAAGCACCGGTTTTGAACGGTTGAACAGTGGGTAGTTTCTGTCCCGTTCCGACATAGTTGGGTTGCGTAATGGCCACTCGATACCGAACGCCGGGTCATCCCATCTTACACCACGCTGCCATTCGGGAGCGTAAGACGTGAACATCTGATAAAAAAGTTCAGTATTATCCCTTAAAGTCTGAAAACCGTGAGCTATCCCTTTAGGGATATACAAAGCCCTTCTGTCATCCTCAGTCATCCTGACGGCAATCCACTTGCAATATGTGGGAGCGTCGGGCCGAAGGTCGACGATGACATCGTGAACCGCCCCGCGGGCGCAGGAGACGAGCTTCGCCTCGGCCTTGGGGGCTACCTGCAGATGCATGCCCCGGAGTGTCCCTTGCCTGTGGTTGAACGAGACATTCGACTGGGCGATATCTGTTTTCAAGCCGCGGGCCCGAAACTCTTCCTGGCAGAAGCTGCGGGCAAAGAATCCCCGCTCGTCTTCCATCCGCTCCAGATCAACGATGAAAACACCCCTAATGGCAGTTTCAGTGAAAATCATGACGATGTAATCTCAGTCTACACTGGGCACGTTACACTATTCTTACTTGCGGTATGGGTATGATGAATTTGCCCCCGGCGTCGCAATAGGCCTTCTGCTGTTCAAGGATCTCATCAGCAAAATTCCAGGCGAGGAGTAGCACGTAGTCGGGATGATCTTGCAATAATTTTTCCGGCGGATAGACGAAGAGGTGCGCTCCGGGCGTATAAAGGTTCTGCTTGTATGGGCTCTTGTCAACGGTATAGGCGACAAGATCGGTGGTTATGCCACAATAGTTTAAGAGGGTATTGCCCTTGGCCGGAGCCCCGTATGCGGCCACTCTCTTGCCGGATGCGCGGAGGTCTCGTAAGAGTGTTGTGAGATCCTCCTTAATTCTTGCAGTTCGCTGTGCGAACTGGAGGTAGGTGTCTCTACGGCCCAATCCCTTATCCAGCTCTTCCTTCGTCAGGCGTGCCACGTTCGCGCTCACAGGATGCGCACCCTTGTGGCCGATGAAATAGATGATGGAACCCCCGTGGATTGTCACCCGCTCCACATCAAAGAGTTCCATGTCGTGAAGGCCGAAGAGATAGGACATGGAGCGAACGGAGAGGTAAGAGTAGTGCTCATGGTAGACGGTGTCGAACTCTGTCTTCTCCACAAAATCGATGATGTAGGGTGCCTCGATCGCGACAACACCGAGAGGTGCGAGGAGGTTTTTCAATCCTCTTACGAATCCGTGTATCATAGGAACATGAGCAAAAACGTGCCGGCCGAGCAGCACGTCGGCACTGCCGTTGCGGGCCTTGATCAAGGCCGAAGACTCCTCGTCGAAGAACACGTTGAGTGTCTCGATTCCAGCGTCAACAGCCACCTTTGCAATGTTGCCTGCGGGTTCCACGCCGAGAACTCTCACTCCCAGCTTCTTGAAAGACTGAAGCACGGTCCCGTCGTTGCTGGCGATCTCAACCACGAGAGAGCCCGCAGTCAGGCCGAACCTTTCCCGGAAGCTCGTGGCGAGACAACCGGCATGACTATGAATCATGTCAGATGTTGAAGAGACGTAAATATAATCCTTGAATAGCTCGTCGGGGGGTACGACGTACCCTATCTGGACGAGCCCGCACACATCACAGAAATAGACATCGAGAGGATATGCCTTTTCCTGAACTGAGGTGAGTTCAGCTTCGGTCAGAAACCTATTTGCTGGCGGCATGCTCCCGAGATCGAGAAACTTATACGTATCTTCCTTACCGCAGAACCTGCAAGTCATAGATTCAGGATCCCGGAGTACTCTTCAACCTGTTTAGCGCAGATCGCGCGAATATCTCCTTCTTTCCGGTACACCTCTGTCCACTCGATTACGCGATCAATGGCCTGTTCCAGGGTCCAGCGAGGCTGCCATCCCAGGCGTGCGGCGGCCTTGGCGCAATTAAGCTTCAGATACTGCGCCTCATGGGGATGCTCCCCGTGATCAACCATGTAGCCCGCGTCCCCTCCCCATTTTTGACAGAGTCTCTGCACGAGCCATTCTACGGGTTTGGCATCGTCTTCAGGCGGGCCGAAGTTCCAGGCTTCTGCGTATCGGATGCCTTCTTTGCAGAGCTTTTGAGCCAGCTGGAGATAACCCGAAAGGGGCTCCAGCACGTATTGCCAAGGCCTGACAGCATGAGGATTCCTTATCCGAACCTTCTCTCCCCTGAGCAGGGCCCTGATACAATCCGGGACGAGCCTGTCAACGGCCCAGTCACCGCCACCAATAACGTTGCCCGCGCGGGCCGATGCCACAGCCACACCGTGCGTGGCATACTCTTTCGGATTGAAGAAAGAGCTTCTGTATGCGGAGGTTACAAGCTCTGAACAGGCCTTGCTGTTGGAGTAAGGGTCGTAGCCTCCCATAGGTTCATGTTCCCTATAAGACCAGTCCTGTTCCCGGTTCTCGTAGCATTTGTCTGTTGTCACATTGATTACTGCTTTGACGCCTGTGCTGTTTCTGACGGACTCGAGAACGTGGATAGTCCCCATGACATTTATTTCATACGTCTCCACGGGTCGCTCGTACGAGTCGCGAACGATCGGCTGAGCCGCCATGTGGATGACGATCTCCGGTTCGAAAAGCGCGAGGGCATCCTGTAGTGACAACAGGTCACGAACATCGGCGATAACCGATTGAACCAGTTCGCTGACGCGGGCAAGTTCAAAGAGACTGGGCACCGTAGGCGGGCTGAGCGCGTAACCAAAAACCTTGGCTCCGAGCATGCTGAGCCAGATGCAGAGCCATGACCCCTTGAAACCGGTATGACCCGTAATAAAAACCTTCTTGCCTTTCCAGAAGCTTGCGTCCACTGCAAAACCTTAGTGTTAAGTGTTTAGTGTAAAGTGTTTGGTAGGAACTTCATTAGACGTTGCGAGGTGATGTTACAAGTTACAAGCAAAGCCGTTGCAAGTTACACACATCAACTATTGAACCCTGTAACTTTTAACACGCAACTCGTAACTGATTTTCTAACCCGTAACGCGCATTCACGACGGTGTCGTGAACGCGGTCACTCCCACACCTTCCAAGGCGCTTTGCCGCTTGTCCACAGCTCTTCAAGGTGGAGCTTGTCCCGCAAGGTGTCCATTGGCTGCCAAAAACCGCTGTGTCTGTAAGCTACGAGTTCTCCGTCGCGAGCCAACCCTTCGAGCGGCTCTTGCTCGAGGACCGTATGGTCGCCGGCTAATCGGTCGAAGATCGCGGGTTCAAAAACGAAGAAGCCCCCGTTTATCCATGAACCGTCTCCGGCCGGTTTTTCCTGGAAAGAAGTAACCCTGTTTGCTGAGTCACAGATGAGTGCCCCAAAGCGGCCCGAGGGCTGAGTCGAAGTCACCGTGGCCAGCTTGCCGTGCGCTCTGTGATACTTCACCAGTGCGTCTATGTTGATGTCTGCAACACCGTCACCATAAGTTAGCATGAACGTTTCTGTACCGACATATGGGGCGATGCGCTTGACTCTGCCTCCGGTATTCGAATCGACGCCCGTGTCGACCAGTGTGACCCTCCACGGCTCCACGTGTCTCTGGTGTACTTCCATCGTATTTCGCTCCACATCAAACGTAACGTCGCTCATGTGGAGGAAGTAGTTGGAGAAGTACTCCTTTATGATATAGCCTTTATAGCCGAGGCAGATGACAAAGTCGTTATAGCCAAAATGGGAATAGATTTTCATGATGTGCCAGAGGATTGGTTTGCCCCCGATCTCAACCATCGGCTTGGGTTTCACAACCGTCTCTTCGCTGATCCTTGTTCCCATACCCCCTGCAAGAATGACGACTTTCATGCGATACGCTCACTTTCCCATTCGAGAGCCGGTCGTACTGATCCGGGCATGAAACCGGAGTAGTTGCCCCTTGTGATGGTTCCCTCGATTGGATCGACCACGTTCAGGTTGAGTAGGTCTTTTTCGTAAAAGTGCACCTTCAATGTCTCCACGGTGCTCAGTGCGAAACCTACATAGTAGATACCATCGTTAAGAAAATTGCCAGGAATTTTACAGCGCCCCAGGTAGACTCCGGGCTCGGTTTTTAGCAGTGCGCGAGGATCGACTACAGAGTCTGTTGTGACAAAGGTGTAAACTCCGCCAGGGCCGAATACGTGGAAATTAGGCGTCACGTGTGCGCCATGAACCAGTACCTCATACTCCATTTCAAGGAAAACGGGCTTGTCGATTGGGGTCTCGGTAATTACCTCCCCCCTTTCATTTGACAGTCGGGCCTTAAGCAGGACCGCTGTATTGTCACCCGGCTTTCGGTTGCTCTTGCGGAAATCGACTTCGCCGAGTACCTGGGACCCATCAGAGCTATACTCCTGGATTACCGCGCTGGCCGGGCCTGATCTGACTAAATGGCCTTCGTGCAGAAGAATGCAGCTAGTGCATAGTGAAGCGACCATCGCCAGGTTGTGACTAACAAACAGGATGGTGCGACCTTCTTTACCAACCTCTTCCATCTTGCCGAGGCACTTTCTTTGGAATCGTGCATCGCCTACTGCAAGCACCTCGTCAATAAGCAGGATCTCCGGGTCAAGATGAGCTGCCACAGCAAAGGCAAGGCGCACATACATGCCGCTCGAGTAATGTTTTACAGACGTATCTATTAAGCGTTCCACCTCTGAAAAGGCAAGTATCTCGTCGAATTTGCGCTTGATCTCCGATTTCCTCATACCCAGGATGGCTGCGTTCAGGTAAATATTTTCCCTGCCTGTCAGTTCAGGGTGGAAACCTGTCCCTACCTCGAGCAGGGATGCGACGCGACCACGGATTTCCGCACCACCCTCGGTCGGTTCGGTAATGCGGGAAAGGATTTTGAGCAGCGTGCTCTTTCCGGATCCGTTGCGTCCAATGATGCCCATCACCTCGCCTTGTTTTACCTCGAAGGAGACATTCCTCAGCGCCCAAATACTGTCCTCTGCATCGCCCGACACAGGCCGGTGGCTGAAGAGCCTCTTAAAGCCATTGGCAAACTGATCCCGCAATGTGTGATAGGCCTGCGTCGGCCCGATGGTGTACTGCTTGGAGATGCTGTCAACAATGATCGCGCTTTGGCCCATCAGATCACGTCCGCGAAGGTCCGCTCCATTCGCCTGAAATAGAGAATGCCGCCTGCCAGCAGGATGAGGACGCCCGCGACGCTAATCCCCATCGCCCAAAAATTGGGGCTTTCTTTGCCAAGGAGGGCCCACCGGAATCCCTCAACTACACCAACAAGCGGGTTTAGGCTGTAAATAGGTCGCCATCTCGCCGGTATGATGGATATCGGGTATACAATGGGGGACGCAAACATCCAGAATTGGATGAGGAAAGGTATGGTGTAGCCAACGTCACGATACTTCACATTGACGGCCGAAAACCAAATACTGACGGCAAACGCCGTGACTATGGTGAGCAGAAGGAACACAGGGAGTGTCGCTATCGCCCAAGTCGGCTTTATGTTGAACCAGGCTATCAGGCCGAGCAAAATGAAGAAGGAGAGTACGAAATCGATGACGGGTGTGACGACAGAACTGATAGGAATGACAAGACGTGGGAAATACACCTTGCTGATCAGGTTGGTGTTGGCTACAAGGCTCAAGCCCCCCCGGCTTACAGCCTCCGAGAAATAGCTCCACGGAACCAATGCCGTATAAACAAATACACTGTAGGGCAAACCTTCGGAAGGTACCCTAACGAGTATACCGAATATCAGCGTGAAGATCAGCATGGTCAGTAGAGGCTGGAGTATGACCCACGCAGCGCCGATAGCAGTCTGTTTGTACCGCACCTTGATGTCCCGCCACACCAGGAAGTAGGCAAGTTCCCGGTATTCCCACAGATCTCGCAGCCCGAGCGAAGAGAAGCCTTTACTGGGGCGGATAGCTGTCACGCTGATAGCTTCTCGGCTCTTCGGGCCCGGGGCCCTGACTGATTCTTCTCTTTGTGGTTCACGTATGCTCATGCTTTGGCCAAATTCACCTTATCTTAGCAGTTTTGACACAATAGTCGAGGACTAATTAAGTGGTGCTGCCGTACATTAGCCTGCCGAGTCTTGAACGGAAATAAACGAATAGAATGCCCCATGTGTCAGATCTTGAAACCATCGCGTTGAAAGTACCGTGATGGGAAGCCCCTTTCTATTGCTTTACTTACCCTGCCTATTCTGCTAATTTTATTCCACAACTGCAATAAAATAATCGTGGGTGAACTTAGCTTATGGCCAGAGATGAATATAGTTGTTTGGAAAAACTTGTTGAAGATTTTTTGATGGGGCCGCATATATACCATCCATCTGAATTCTGGAAGGTTATAAATGAGAAAAATACCAACTGGATTAAAGAAGACGGTCTGGAAAATTTCAAGAGGAGCGTCAATAACAATTATTTTAACTGGATGGTATGGTTTAACAATGATTATTTTTGGACACTCTGTCGGAGATACTTTAGAAGCCTTGCGAGGGATCCCCTTCTAATTCGCTTACTCTTTTCGGGCTCCATAGAAGAAATGCACAGCAAGACCCTTGGACACGGTGATCATCGGGTCAGTATCTGGGAAAAGAATATTTACAGAATCTATTTGATGTGGCTTTACGACTACGTCCAACAAACCGATCCCTTTGGTCTTCTCTCGACGGTGGAGGAGCCCGAAATAGGAAATCCTATTATCTGCAGGTATAAGAACAAGAGGATCAGCCAGGATGTATGTAATTCCTACCTGGAGTACGCATATATTAGGACATCCCTCGGGGATGAATTCAAGAAGATTGACTGGGTGGCTGAGATTGGAGCAGGGTACGGGCGGCTCATGTATCTGTTTGCGAAGCTGCATCCCGACAAGAAATTAATCATCGTGGATATACCGCCGGCTTTGTTCATCTCACAGTGGTACTTGGGCAACGTATTTTCGGACAAGAAGATCATGAAATACTGTCGATTCGAGCAGTTTTGTGAGATCGAAGAATCATTTATGACAAGTCAAATATGTTTTCTGCTCCCGCATCAACTCGAGCTCGTGCCCGACAAATCCATCGATTTATTTATAAACATCAGCAGCTTTCATGAAATGAAGATGAATCAGATCAAGAGATATTATGATCTTGTGGACCGCAAAGGTCGATTTCTCTTTACCAAGCAATGGTCATTCTGGGAGAATGCAGTCGACAGGCAAACGATGCCGGCCGTGGCGTATCCCACCAAATCACATTGGGAATTGATTGCCGCACGTCTCGATCCTGTTCATCAAAAATTTTTCGAAGCCCTTTTTGAACTCGATCCCCGAGTCTAGCCCGAAAAACACTGATTCACCTCATGGGCGTTTAGTCGCTGTTATGCTGCTGCCGTACCATGCGTATGTTTTTCGTATGCCCTCAGCAAGGCCTATTGCGGGGGACCAGCCGAGTTCTCTGACACGACTGCTGTCGAGAAGCTTTCTCGGCACCCCATCCTTCTTTGTTGGGTCATGGCGTATCTCACCCTCGAAGCCCACAGTATCCTTGACAAGGAGGGCCAGCTCTTTTATCCGCATGTCTCCGCCAGCACCTATGTTCAGAAATTCGCCGATTCTCCGACAATCGTACCTCTCAACGAGCATCAGACAGGCAGCCGCCAGGTCATCGACGTGCAGAAATTCCCTGTAGGGCTCGCCGCTGCCCCAGAGCATGACGTATTCGGAGGTAATTCCAGCCGATTCAAGTATTGACCTGATGGAATCATTGTCATCGATACGCAGCATGTCGTCCAGACCGAAGCCCAGGGAACATGCCTTAAGATCAGTCCTCAGTGTATGGAAGTCTCCGGCTCTCAGTAGCTTAGCCAAGTGGAATTTCCTGATGAGGGCCGGTAAAACGTGCGCCGTCTCCAGGTTATAGTTGTCATGAGGCCCGTACAGATTTGTGGGCATTACGGAAAGGAAGTCTGTTCCATATTGCTCATTGAAGTAGCGGCAGAGCTTGATAGCCGCGATTTTGGCTATCGCGTACGCCTCATTCGTTGGCTCCAGCGGGCCCGTGAGCAGGTATTCTTCTTTCATCGGCTGCGGTGCGAATTTTGGATAGATGCATGAAGAACCGAGGTTAAGCAGTTTTACCGCGCCGAACCTGTATGCTGCGTTGATCACGTTAGTTGCGATCATGATGTTGTCGTAAATGAACTGAGCAGGATAGGTCTCATTAGCGAGGATGCCCCCAACCCGTGCAGCAGCCAGATAGACGTGTCGAGGACGCGCTGATTCAAAGAACTGTTCGGTTTCTCTCTGGTGCGTCAGGTCAAGAGGGACGTGGGTGACCGATGACAAAAGAGTGGATGGGGGTTTGCGTGTGTGGTAGTTACTGGTAATGTTTGTGTACCCCTCAGCAACGAGCCTCCTGATGAGAGAAGCTCCCACCATGCCTGTTCCACCGGCCACGAATATAATTTCGTCCTTGCTGATCATTCGGTACCTACAGAAGTGGATGCGATGATGCGAAGAAGCGTAGATGCGGAAATACAAACTCTGTTCTTCCGCATATCCGCTTCATCCGGATACCCGCTCGCGGGTGTTCGCTTCGTCCGTATTGATTAACACCGCTCCCTGATATTTTCGTAAAAGGCGAAATCGTGGTTCGTATACGTGAATCCCCGGCAGACAGCCGCTTTGATCCCCTCGCCCGGGGGTTCTATGCCAACGACTTTGGCGTCATAATCGGCCATGATCTTGACCAGCTCATCAAAGGAGACGCGCGGCTCCCAGCCGAGTTTTGTTCGCGCCTTGGTTATGTCTGCCTGAAGGAATCCGACTTCAGTGGGCCTGAAGTACTTGGGATCTATTTCCACGACAGTGCTGCCCTGTCTCAACCGGTCGGCCCACCGGGCTTCCGTACTCTTCACGACCCCTTTTTCCTCTTTGCCCTGCCCGCGCCATTCCAGCTCAACACCCAGGTAACTGAAGGTCTTATCAATGAACTCTCGTACGGTAACGCTTTTGCCGGTCCCGACGACGTAATCGTCCGGGGATTCCTGGCTTAGCATCAGCCACATCATCTCGACGTACTCGGGAGCGAACCCCCAATCTCTTTTTGCATCGAGGTTGCCAAGGTAGAGTTTCTGCTGTTTGCCCGCCAGTATGCTCGCTGCAGCCCGGGTGATTTTCCTCGTCACAAAGGTCTCTCCCCGTCGCGGAGACTCGTGGTTGAACAGAATGCCGTTGCACGCAAAAAGGCCATACCCGTCGCGGTAGTTTACCGTCATCCAGTAAGCGTAGACCTTGGCCGCGGCGTACGGACTCCTCGGATGGAATGGCGTCTGCTCGCTTTGCGGGGGCGGGGCTGCCCCGAACATCTCAGACGAGGAAGCCTGGTAGTACTTGGTCTTGATGCCACTTCGACGGATCGCTTCAAGTAGACGGGTCGTTCCCAGGGCTGTCGAATCTCCCGTGTATTCAGGCATATCGAAACTGACCTTCACGTGGCTCTGAGCAGCAAGATGGTAGACTTCCTCCGGCTGTATGTTGTAAATGAGGTTTGCAAGCTGCCCCGAATCAGAGAGATCACCATAGTGCAGGAAAAGCCTGGCAGAAGGAGTGTGAGGGTCTGTGTAGATGTGGTCTATACGCCCGGTGTTGAAAGTGCTCGCCCTTCGGATGAGGCCGTGGACCTCATATTCCTTTGACAACAGGTACTCTGCAAGGTACGAGCCGTCCTGTCCGGTAATGCCTGTGATGAGTGCTCGCTTCGTCATAGTGTGCTTCACCCCCTGTCTGAACAACTAGGGAACAGATAGAACAGGTTAAGGTAACAACTAAAGCGAAGGTTAAGATAGAAACGAAAGAAGAAACCAGGCTTTCCTCTCAACCTTCGCCGTTGTCTTTTCCTCAACCTGTTTTATCTCTTTCCTATTTTTTTATAGGCTACCGCCGCTGAAGATTGGCTCATGCGTACAAATCTTCGTGCTGACAATGCCCGTCCAGACAGGGTACATTTTACAGGAAATAGCTTGGTTATTCAACCGGCCGGGCAATGCGGACCGAAGGAATCAAGCCCCCCCTTATTCTCCTGTCTTTACTGCGGAGGCGCTTGACCCTCGGTAGAGCTGTGTGAAGAAGTACGCAGCCACGAGGAACACGTAATAGGTAAGAACTGATGAAAGAATAAACCCGAAAAGAAAGGGAATACGGTGCAGCTTGTATGTGGCGTACAGGCAAACTGCAGTGAGGGCGAAGCCAAGGATATAGTGGGCCAATACCTCTTTCACTGCAATAGCTATCTTCTCAAATTCGAATGCGCCCCGAACGTCCTTGTTTTCCGCGAAGGCGCAAAAGCCGAAGGGGAGAAAAAAGGAGCAACCAACGAAGGCAAAAGCCGCTGCCCACTTGAGGATCCAGCCGAGGAACGCAGTGATAAAGTTACCAAAGCTTGCCAGAAAGAAACCGCAGGAAAAAAGAAAGCTGGGCAACGCCTCGTAAAGGATAAAAATGTAGAAAAGCTTTGCCCCGTCCCTCCAGATTTCGTTCCGTTCTTCCCACGTAGGCAGGCCGATGCCGCCGATCATGAGGAGGTTTGACGTCTTGGTGAGGTAGCCGAGCGACAGGAAATTAACCACAGGGATGAGCAATACCAGGCCGCCCCATACCCAGCGCATGACGAAGCGCGAGTTGACCGTCAACAGAACAAAGGGGACGATATCCACGCTACTTGCCTTTTGTTATCATGTCGAGAAGTGGTTCCTGGGCGTATCCTGTCATGCCTCCGTCCATCACTACGGTTGTTCCATTGACATACTGCGCCTGATCAGAAGCAAGGAAAAGAACCGTAGACACAAACTCTTCAACAGTGGCCATCCTGCCGAGCGGCGTCCTGGCGGACAGGTGGTCGACGAATGGCTGTTTTCGGATCAGACCTTCATTCATTCCGCCCTTGATGAATCCGGGTGCCAATGAACAGACGGTCACGCCTTTTTTTGACCACTCGTAGGAGAGTGTTGTTGTCATAAGGTTCAAAGCGGCCTTGCTTATGGCATAAGGCAGGAATCCTTTTTCTCCGTACAATGCCACTTGCGACGAAATGTTAACGATCCTTCCGGAACCTTGTTCCAGCATCTTCCTGCCGAAGACCTGGAGCACGTAGAATGCTCCTTTCACGTTGACGTCGATCGTCCTGTCAAAATCCTCTTTCTTCATCTTATCTGACGGTGAAAGCGGATTTACGATCCCGGCATTGTGTATGAGTATATCAACTTTTCCCCAGGTTTCGACAACTTTTTTCAGGGCGGCCTCCATCTCTTCGTAAATGCTTATGTCAGCCGGCAGCGCAAGCACAGAAGCGCCCTTAAATTCGTCTTCAAACTTGGCAAGACTCTCTTTGTTTCTTCCGTTAACGCCCACAGATGCGCCTTCGTCCAGAAAGGCTTTGGCAAGTGCTTTTCCCAGCCCTCGTGCTCCACCTGTTATAAATACGACCTTTTCCCGGAATCTCATAAGCCACCTCCATAGAAATTTTTCACTCGTTTATCGAAGAGCGCGGTAAGACCTTCGGTGGTTGCTACGTCCATACCTGTCACTTCTTTCCATATATCCGGCCGCTCCATGCAAAGGTAGATAAAGAGACTCTCTTCTTTGTTCTTGAGCAGCTCGTAAAGCATCTTATAGACCCTTATACGCTCGGCCTTCACGTACCGGTACTTACCGTCTTCGCCCCGGATAAACTCACCGTGTAAAAGATTACGCCGTCCTTCGAGGAGGAAGAGCGTGTAAAGCTTGGGCATAAAGCGAAGGAGGCCCATGCTCACCCAGATCACCCGTTTCAAGTCGAGAATCCTGCTGATATCCTGGATTAAATAAAAATAATCCTTTTCAAAGCCGGGGTAAATGATGATAGGGTCGAAGTGGAGGCCTATAAAGCCTCCCCGGTCCTGCACCTGTTTCAGCACGTTGAGCCGCCTGTGGAGCGGGCTTGTCCTCTTCTCTTCCTGCGCGATGATTCTTGGAGGGGCAAGGGAAAAAGAGACAACTGTGTAAGGATTGAGAACGTCTTGCACGGTTCGGATAGAAGCCCATTTCGATTTGAGCTCCAGCAGCGCCCGCTTCTTCCGGCCGAAGAACTCGATCAACGGCCGGTGGAGCTTGAGCTCTCTCTCGAGGGCCAGGCTGTCACCCAGCTCGCCGGTTCCGAACCTTAAGATATGCTCGCTCTCTATATCCATCTTTTCTTCAACCTGGGCCAGTATGTACGTGAGGTCATCGTGAATCTTTATATGCGGGGCATTCAAGTAACCCCTCAGGATGCAGTACGAGCAAGAGAGGCTACAGCCCTCTACAAGATCGATCGTTTTGTAGCCGCAACAGATGTGATTCCTGGTCCCCGGGCAGTTCCTGACCAAGTCCCCCTTAGTTTCTGTGTGTACCCTTGGTAAGTTCAAATATACTCCTCAACCAGCCGTTCTTGATGAGGCCATCCAGGCTTTCGATTGTCTCTTCAACGTCATCGACGCTGCGGGCCCTAATGTCGATGTCTATGAATTCCTTCTCGAAAAAGGGGTCTACTTTCACCGAAATCTTTGGCGGAAGGGCTGCCTTCGCAAGTATCTCTTTTAGCTGCTGCTCAAAGGTCGAAAGTATGGGATGGGTTCTTTTTTTCAGAGAAAGCTTCAATGCATCCGGGCTTGTAGCGCGAGGAGATTCTTCGAAAGGGATTCTTTCTCCCTTGACCTTAACCAGGAGCAGGAGCTGTAAGATCTCTCTGAGCTGACTGAAGGTGAGATGCATGTCACAAAGGAGTGCGATTATCTCGCTCCGCTCTGTACTACTGAATCCGAGAAGGAGCTCCGCGTGGGTCATGTTTGCTCGGTGTTTGACTAGGAACTCCTTCGTCTGCCGGTCGGCACGGGCGATCTCCAAAAGGTTCTTGAGAAGCTTCTCGTGCGGTTCATGGCCGAGGAGCGTCATCATTGCATAAATCTCTTCTCCGGGGAGACGCAGGCCCCACATCTTCTCAACGCCCAACGCGCCCTCGACCATATTGAGGGGTCTTGTGATATTGTCATTGAGGACGGTCAATAATGCATCCTTTTCGCTCATGCTTCTGATGCTGCAGGGAACCGTCGTCAGTCCAAGGCGACATGCCACATCCAGTCTTTTGAAGCCGGTCACCACGGTGTGGGGCGCTGTATCAAGCAACAAAAGAGGCACGCGTATGCCGAAGGCGTTGATTGACTTGAAGAGCAGCGGGTCTTCAAGGGGAAATGAAACGCAGAACCTCGTGTCGGTCCGGTCGATCCTGTCAATCTCTATTATCTCCATCTGTTTTGTTTGTCCTGCGGCTTTGTACCACGATAGCAAAAAGGGGGTTTTGTGTCAAGGCAGGAAGACTGAGTGCGTAACGATCTGCTTGTCACGTTGACAAAAAGACGAATGGTCTGATAGAGTCTACCCCAACCAGAGGCCACGTGGTCGGCATGGATCTGAGTTTCTTTTTTAAGGGTCTCCTCATAGGCGCAGCGGTTTCGGCGCCCGTAGGGCCTATCGGGTTGCTCTGCATAAACCGCTCTCTGACAGAAGGCAGAGTGCGCGGCTTTGTTTCAGGTCTCGGGGCAGCCACGGCCGACATGGTTTTCTGCATCATCGCAGGCTTTGGTTTCACCTTTGTTTCGCGCTTCCTCGATGAGCAAGCCGTCTGGATCAGCTTCGTCGGTGCCTGCGGTCTTCTATTTCTCGGGCTCAGGATATTTTTTTCGAAGCCCGAAGAGAAATCCTGCGCCAACACAGGCGGGGACCTCGCCCACATCTATCTGTCCACATTTGCTCTTACCCTCATTAATCCGGTCACCATTCTCTTTTTTGTAGCCGTCTTTACAAGCCTCGGGGTCACGCTGTCACGTGAGGACTATCCTTCCTTGACGCTGCTCATCGTTGGTGTACTGGCCGGAGCCGTGCTCTGGTGGTTCTTACTTACCGGATGCGTGAGCCTTCTCCACAGAAGACTAACGCAGAAGACCATACGCTGGGTAAACCGGATCTCAGGTACGATAGTCATGGTGTTGGGGCTGCTCGCTTTCCTGAATGCGGTCCGGTAAATAAGGTCGTTACGAGTTACGGGTTAAGAGCAAAGACCTGTTACAAGTTAGAAGATCCGTTACGAGTTGCGGGCAAAGACTCTTTACGAGTCACGAGTTCCGGGTTAGCGCGTTCAAAAGACCATCGTACGTGGTCTCCTTAGTCCTTCAGTCCTTCAACGCGTAACTCGTAACCCGAAACCCGTAACATGCTTTTCATGCTATAATAGACCCCTACTTCACTGCAACGGAAGGTGCTGTTATGCGATTTCCCGAATATCGGCCGAGAAGGCTGCGAAGAAATGAAAAGCTGCGAGGGCTGATCCAGGAGACGGAACTTTCACGGCAGCACTTGGTCTATCCGCTCTTCGTAAAGGAGATGTCGGAAGAGCGCGTTCCGATTCCATCGATGGCAGGCATCTATCAGTTTTCAATCGACGGACTTCTCAAGGAGATTGAGCAGGTGATTAACCTGTCTCTTCCGGCCGTGCTCCTTTTCGGCGTGCCAGAGCAGAAGGACGAGATAGGTAGCGGAGCTTTCGACGAGAATGGCATTGTGCAGAAGGCCATCAGGGAGATCAGGAAGAGGTTTGGCTCGGAGATCCTCGTGATCACGGACCTCTGCCTCTGCGAATATACGAGCCACGGCCACTGCGGTATTATCAAAAACGGTGATGTGGACAATGATGAAACGCTGAAAATCCTTGCCCGGTCGGCCCTTGCTCAGGTGGAAGCGGGAGCTGATGTTGTCGCACCGTCGGACATGATGGACGGGAGGGTTAGGGCGGTGAGGCAGCTGCTCGACGAACGAGGATTCAATCACATTCCTATCATGAGTTACGCGGCCAAGTACGCGTCCGGTCTTTACAGTCCCTTCAGGGACGCAGCGGAATCGACACCGCAGTTCGGCGACAGGCGGAGCTATCAGATGGATCCGCCCAATCAGAGAGAGGCACTGCGCGAGATCCAACTCGATGTGGAGGAAGGGGCCGACATCATCATGGTGAAGCCGGCACTTTTCTACCTTGATATACTTGCTCTTGCGCGCAGAGAGATCAACAGGCCTCTGGCGGCTTACTCGGTGAGCGGCGAATACACGATGATAAAGACTGCCGCGTCCATGGGCTTTCTCGACTATCAAAGGACCGTAGTAGAATCAACGCTCGCCATACGAAGAGCCGGCGCGGACATCATAATCACCTACTTTGCAAAGGATCTGGCAGAATGGCTACGGGCACAATAGGGTCAAGGGTCAGGGGTCATGGGTCATGAAAAACGAGGCACATGGAAGCAGCGCCTTGCGGGAGCAAACTGCGCAGGCGGCCGGCGGACCCCCTCTCAGAATGGTTGCGTGGGAGCTGACGCGTAATTGCAACCTCAATTGCATGCACTGCCGGGCGCGGGCCAGCTGCGGCCCCTTTGAGAATGAGCTGACCATAGCCGAGTGCAAGAAGGTAATAGACAGCATTGCCTCCTTCGCGACTCCTACTATCATTCTCACCGGGGGCGAGCCCTTGCTGAGGGAAGACATTTTTGAAATCATAGCGTATGCCCGAGAGAAGGGGCTCAGGCTGGTCATCGCAATCAACGGCACTCTGCTTGACGAAACCATAGCGCAACGGTTGCGGGATTCGGGGATCATGCGCGTCTCCATGAGCCTCGACGACAAAGATGCAGGACGTCACGACACCTTCAGGGGTGCCACAGGCTCCTTTGCAGCAGTGATTCATGCGTCAAAGATTCTTAACAAGGTCGGCCTTCCCTTTCAGATCAACACGACAGTGACCCGTCTCAACGTTGATAACCTGGGAGAGATCTACGAGCTTGTCAAAAGCCTCGGGGCCGTTGCGTGGCATGTATTTCTTCTCGTGCCCGTGGGTAGAGGCGAGGGACTGAAGGGTGAGGAGCTTAACGCGCGGATGTACGAGGATGTGCTCCACTGGCTTTATTCCGTGGAGACAAAGAGTGAGCTGGAGATGAAGGTGACCTGTGCCCCGCACTACTACCGCATCGTCAAGGAAAAGGGAGATACACCGAAGAGCGCAGGCTGCCTTGCGGGAAAAAGCTTTCTTTTCATCTCCCACCAGGGTATTGCCCAACCCTGCGGCTATCTGGAGATGGCGTCCGGCGACGTGAGGAAAGAAGGGGTGCAAAAGGTCTGGGAAGCCTCCCCGGTCTTCAATGCGCTCCGTGATCTTCGCGGTTACAAGGGCAAATGCGGACCCTGCAAGTATCTGAAGATCTGTGGCGGGTGCAGAGCGCGCGCACTGGAATTGAAGGGTGACGTTCTGCAGGAGGAACCGTACTGCAGTTACGTTCCCACGAACGCGTGAGCAGACTGCTGTTCCGAGTTCCGTGTTCCGAGTTACGGGTTCAAAACGTCAATACGTCCGCCCAATGAATGTAACTTGTAACGCGTTTCTGTTCGTAACCCGTAACTCGTAACAGGTTTTTGTTCGTAACGAGGTCTTATATGGCTGTAAAACGTATATTTCTCATCGACGGGCATTCTTATCTTTACCGCGCCTTTCACGCGACTCCGTACCTTGCCAACTCCAAAGGTCTGCCGACGAACGCCGCGTATGCCTTCACAAACATGCTGAGGAAACTGCTCAATGAGCAGAAGCCGGATGATGTTATAGCTGTCTTCGACTCCAAGGCGCCCTCCTTCCGAGAAGAAATCTTCAAGGAGTACAAGGCGACGAGGCCCCCGATGCCTTCCAACATGCCTGTGCAGATACCCTACGTGAAGAAGATTATTGAAGCCATGGGCATTCCCATAGTGGAAGAGGAGGGCTTCGAAGCCGACGACGTCATAGGCACCCTGGTAGAAAAGTTGAAAGAGAAGGATGTCGAGCTCTATCTTGTGACGGGCGACAAAGACATGATGCAGTTCGTCTCAGAGAATATTTTCGTGCTTGACAGCATGAAGGGCGTTGTCCTGGGGGAACAGGAGGTGACCGAGAAATTCGGTGTGAAGCCTGCGCTTATTCCGGACTTTCTCGCGCTCTGCGGTGACACGTCGGACAATATACCGGGTGTTTTGGGCATCGGTGAAAAGACTGCGCGTGAGCTGGTGAGCAACCTTGGCACGATAGAGGAGATTTACGAGCATCTCGACAAGGTAACAAGAGAAGCGGTGAAGGCTAAGCTCAATGCCAACAGGGATAATGCCTTCATGAGCAAGAAACTGGCCACTATCCGCCTTGATGTTCCGCTGCGCGAGTCGGTTTCCTATCTCACGATGAAAGAGCAGGACACGGCCGCGTTGCGGAGGCTTTTCAGAGAGCTCGAATTTACGAACCTTTACCGGGAACTGAAGAAGGAAGGCAATGGGAAACGGCAATGGAAGGAAGGGGCTATCGGGGAGCTGAAAAAGGAGCGTGTTTCCGCAGCAGTCGAGCTCAGTGGAAAGGGCGCTTACCAGGTTTATCTTGATGCGTTTGCAGCATCAGACGGCGAGTCGGTCTTCTTCTCCCGGGCGGAGAAGGAGCTGTTTGAAATTATGGCCGCGGCAAAGGAGGTCATCGTGCACGGGCTTAAACCCCTCCTCGTCCTGGCCAAGAAGGCTAAAGCAACAAGTCCGGATACATGCTTCGACACCATGCTGGCCTCCTATCTGATCAATCCGCTGAGAAAAGAATACGCCATTGATGGCGTTCTGGAGGAGTTTCTCGACAGTGATCTTTCCGGGGGTAGCCCCGATGAACTGCTGAAAGAGCGGGCTTTTCTTCTCCATGACCTGGCCCAGGTCCTGTCCAGAAAGATGGAAGAGGACGGACTCCTGGACCTATTCAGGAACGTCGAAATGCCTCTCGTTGACGTGCTTGCGGAGATGGAATTTTACGGGGTCAAGGTAGACAGACAGGCGCTGCTTGCGCTTTCCAACGACTTCGACAAACGTCTCAATACAATAATGAAGAGAGTCTATGAGCTGGCGGAAGAAACATTCAATATCAATTCTCCGCAGCAACTCGGCCGCATTCTGTTTGATAAGCTGAACCTTCCGCCGGTCAAGAAGACCAAGACTGCCTATTCCACTGACACCGAAGTATTGCAGGCGCTTGCGCCCCTCCACGCGCTGCCTTCGGAGGTGCTGCAATACCGGACCCTGAGCAAGCTGAAGAACACCTATATCGATGTGCTGCCCTTGCTCATAAACGGGGAGACGGGGCGCATCCACGCGTCATTCAACCAGATGGTCGTTGCAACAGGAAGGCTGAGCAGTTCTGACCCGAACTTGCAGAATATCCCTATAAGGGGAGATGAAGGAAGGAAGATACGCGAGGCATTCGTTGCTGAGGATGGCTTCATTCTGCTGTCGGCCGATTACTCTCAGATTGAGCTGAGAGTGCTCGCCCACATGTCGAGAGATGAGCTGCTGTTGGAGGCTTTTTCGAAGGACGAAGACATCCATTCCCGGGTCGCCCAGGAAGTCTTCCGCGTCGGGCCCACCGGGGTTACATCTGAGATGAGGAGAACCGCAAAAGTAATAAACTTCGGCGTTGTTTACGGGATAAGTGGTTTTGGCCTTGCCAAGGAACTTGGCGTTTCGCCCAGGGAAGCCCAGATCTACATCGACGGTTATTTTCAGCGTCACAAAGGCGTTCAGGCGTATATCGATGCCACGCTGGAATTTGCGCGGGAGCGGGGATTTGTGAAAACGCTGCTCGGCAGAACCAGGATTATACCGGAAATCCGTAATCCTGATACGGCAGTGAGACAGTTCGGTGAAAGAACGGCGGTAAACACACCTTTGCAGGGTACTGCAGCAGACATTATCAAACTGGCAATGGTGAAGATCCATAAAAGAATGAAAGAGGAAGGAATGGCATCACGGCTCATCATACAGATACACGACGAGCTCGTGTTCGAAGTGAAGGAATCAGAGCTCTCCGCAATGAAAGAGCTCGTAAAACATGAGATGGAGCATGCGCTTGATTTAGCCGTGCCCCTCAGGGTCTCGCTCGGGACAGGCAAGAACTGGGCCGAAGCGCACGACTGAAAGACAGGGTCAAGGGGCAAGATCAAGAATTGTTACGAGTTACGGGTTACGAGTTACGGGTTACGAGTTGTGAAAGACACTCTTAGAGGTTACAAGATATCACAGATAAAGTAATGAGGCAGGGCCGCGGGCGAGCGAAGAATAAAGAATGAAAACTGAGCGCGATAGTGATGAAGCACAAGGGATAGTCCCCAAGGCACGGGAGAGCATCCATAAAGTCATCCTTGAGTGGTTCTCGACGCAGAAAAGGGGGCGACTGCTCGATGCTCCTGCCGGCTACGGCCACCTGGCCACCCATCTCAGCAGGATGGGCTATACGGTCGTTTGCGGAGAGATCGAGCCTGCCATATTCAAGCTAAGAGATATCGAATGCATCTTCATGGATCTCAACCGTGAAATTGGCGCACCCGATGAGTCATTTGACTATGTTTGCTGCGTGGACGGCTTGGAACATATGACTGATCCATACCGGGCGGTCTCGGAATTCGCACGCGTGCTCAAGCCCGGAGGTATCGGAGTATTCAGCATTCCCAATTACTCCAACATAGAGAAACGTTTTAAGTATCTGCTGAAGGGCTACGTCACTAAACCGAAAACAATCGATGATTATAAAAACGCGGGCTCAAACCTCTTCAATTTGCATAACTCACCACTGAACGTAACGATTCTTGACTTGATTTTCGCCATTAATCATCTGGAGGTAAAACGCATATTGAGAGACAAGCGGAAGATGAAGCAATACTTCTTGCTCCCGTTTGTTTGCTTTCTGAAGCTGATAGCTATTCTCTCTTCACGGGAATCGAGAAAAAGGCACAGATACGATCTTACGCTCAAGAATGAAGTGATTCTGGGAGGCAACACGCTTATTTTTATCACCAGAAAAATCCACAGTGGTACGCATTAATTTTTTGGTGTACCCCTGACCCATGCCCTGTGACCCCTGACCCGTTCACCGGCGCCCGTTTTGCTTTAGCGGCGTCCCCTATGGTAAAATTTTGCCCATGATCACTACGATTCTTAAGAAGATTGTTGGCACAAAAAATGAGAGGGAGCTGAAACGAATCCAGCCTCTCGTGGAAGCCACGAGCGGGTTGGAATCGAAGATACAGGGCCTCACTGATGAGCAGCTGAGAGCGCTGACCCCACATTTCAAGGAGCGTCTGGAGAACGGCGAAGAGCTTGAAAGGCTTCTGCCTGAAGCTTTTGCGGCGGTCAGGGAAGTGGCGCGCCGGACCCTGAATATGCGCCACTTCGATGTTCAGCTCATCGGCGGTGTTGTTCTACACGAAGGAAAGATCGCTGAAATGGCAACAGGCGAAGGCAAGACGCTCGTTGCCACTTTGCCCGTTTACCTGAACGCGCTCACCGGACTCGGGGTCCACGTCGTGACGGTGAACGATTACCTGGCCAGAAGAGACGCTGACTGGATGGGTCCCATTTACAAGTTCTTTGGCTTAAGCGTCGGCGTTATCGTGCACGATCTCGATGACGAGGAGCGCAAAATAGCCTACGCCAGCGACGTGACTTACGGCACCAATAACGAGTTTGGCTTCGATTATTTACGCGACAACATGAAGTACTCACTCGAGGAGTTTGTCCAGAGGGAGTTTAACTATGCCATCGTCGACGAGGTCGATAGCATCCTGGTTGACGAGGCACGAACCCCGCTCATTATTTCGGGACCGGCCGAGGAGTCGACCGACAAGTACTACAAGATCAACAGGCTCATCTACCAGTTGAAAAAAGAGAATGACTTCAAGATCGACGAGAAGGCGAAAAGCGCCTATCTCACCGAAGAGGGCGTGGCGCGCGTCGAACGGCTCCTGAAGGTCGATAATCTATACGACCCCAAGTATGTCGACTTTCTCCACCATATCAACCAGGCCCTGAAGGCTCATGAGCTCTTCGCACGAGACGTTGATTACATCGTGAAGGATGGGAAGGTAATCATCGTCGATGAATTTACCGGCAGGCTTATGCCGGGAAGACGCTTCAGCGACGGCCTCCACCAGGCATTGGAAGCCAAGGAGAACGTGAAGATAGAGCGGGAGAACCAGACGCTCGCCACGGTCACGTTCCAGAACTTTTTCCGGATGTACAAGAAGCTCGCGGGCATGACCGGTACTGCTGATACTGAAGCGCTGGAGTTCAAGAAGATCTACAACCTTGACGTGATTGTCATTCCGACCAACAGGTCGCTCATCCGCACGAATCATCCTGACGTGGTCTACCGGACGGAAAAGGAAAAATTCAAAGCGGCTGCCAAGGAGATCGAGGAGTTGTACGCGATGGGCCGTCCGGTTCTTGTCGGTACCCTGTCCATAGACAAGTCGGAACGTCTGGCTGAGATGCTCAAACGCAAAGGGGTCCCTCACCATATACTGAACGCGAAGCAGCATGAACGCGAGGCTGAGATTGTTGCTCAGGCGGGCCGGCTGAAGGCCGTGACCATCTCGACCAACATGGCAGGCAGGGGCACTGACATCCTCCTCGGAGGCAACCCGGCCTTTCTTGCGCTGGCTCTCGCCAAAGGGAAGGAAGAAGGCACTGAAGAGCGCGCCAAGGCCCAGGAGGAAGCCCGCAAGATCTGCGAAAAAGAAAAGGAAGCAGTTATCAAGCTGGGTGGTCTGCACATACTCGGCACGGAGAGGCACGAATCGAGGCGCATCGACAATCAGCTTCGAGGCAGGGCCGGGAGGCAGGGAGACCCGGGGTCTTCCCGTTTCTACGTTTCTCTGGAAGATGAGATCATGCGGATTTTCGGCTCTGAAAGGATATCGCCGCTCCTCGGCAAGCTCGGCATGGACGAAGATATGCCCATAGAGCACAAGTTGATCACAAAGGCCATTGAGAACGCCCAGACAAGGGTCGAAGGGCACAACTTCGAGATAAGAAAATATCTCCTCGAGTATGACAACGTGATGAACAAGCAACGCGAAACGGTCTACGGCATGCGCAAGGAGATGCTGAGCGACGGCGACATGAAGGAACGCGTCGTTGAGATGGTTGAAGGGCTCTGCGAGGAGTTCGTTGACGAGTACGCTCCGGAAAAGGTCTATCCTGAGGAGTGGGACATGGCCTCGCTCAAGAACAGGATCTTCGAGACCTTCTTTCTCCACTTCGACCTTGATCACCAGGATATCAAATCGATGACAAAGCCGGGCTTGCTCGAAGCGGTGAAAACACAGATGCTCTCCGCGTACGACGCCAAGGAGAAGGAATTCGGGGTAGAGACGCTCCGCAGCATTGAGCAGTACATTGCGATGAGCTCTCTCGACGTGCACTGGAAGGAGCATCTGCTCTCGCTCGACCATTTGCGGGAAGGCATAGGTCTCAGGGGTTACGGCCAGAAGGACCCGCTCCGCGAATATCAGCGCGAGAGCTTCGAGATATTCCTCGACATGCTGGAGCGCGTAAAAGTGGACACCGTGAGAAAACTCTTCGCCATTCAACCGGCCCGCGAGGAGATCCAGAAGCCGGAAATGCCCGTCATGTTCATGAACAGATCGGACGGGCCAGGGGGCGGATCGGACGGTGGAGAGCAGAAAGGCAAGAAAATAGGAAGAAACGACCCCTGCCCCTGCGGCAGCGGCAAAAAGTATAAGAGATGCTGCGGGAAGCAGTAAGGTTGCATAGGGTCACGGGTGAAGGGGCAAGGGTCACGGTTCAAAGACAAAAAGTACAAGAAATGTTGCGGGAGGCAGTGAGCGCTTGAAAGGGATACAGTTTTCCGGAGTGGCGTCGGGCATCAAGCCTTCCGGGCTTGACCTGGGGCTCGTCCACTTCGAGGAGCCGACACATGCGGCTGCGCTCTACACGAGAAACAGGGTCAAGGCAGCTCACATCCTCTACAACAAGAAAAAGGTGAAAGGCGCGGTTCGGGCTCTTCTCGTCAACAGCGGATGCGCCAATGCGTGCACAGGTGTCGAGGGAGTGCGTGATCTCGGGGAGATAGCCGGGGCACTGTCTTCGCAGCTTGGCATAAAGGAGGACGAGATCCTGTTTGCATCCACAGGCGTCATCGGGAAGAGGCTGCCTGTGGAGAAGATAATCGCTGCCCTTCCTCCGCTGGTCAGAGGCCTCAAGGAAAAGAATATAGAGCAGCTCGCAAGGGCTATCATGACTACCGATACCTATCCCAAGCTCGTGCAGGCCGTTGTCCCTGGCAGGAGCGGCGGGAGCATTGCGGGCGTTGCGAAGGGTGCGGGCATGATCAATCCGCTTTTCGCGACAATGCTCTCCTTCCTTTTTACTGATTGCGCTGTACCGGACGAACAGATGAAGGGGTTGATTCCTGCAATGGGCCGGGAGAGCTTCGAGAGGATAAGCGTGGACGGAGACACGAGCACCAATGACACGGTGATGGTCTTCTCGCGGAGAAGAGGAGTGCCCGTGTCTGACATGGCAGCATTCAAGGAGAAACTCCTGGGCGTCATGAAAGAGCTTTCTTTTCTGATCGTCAGGGACGGAGAGGGTGCGACGAAGGTCATCCACATCAGCGTTACCGGAGCAAAAAGAAGAGAAATCGCCGCAAAGCTCGCGCGCAGGATCTCCGTTTCACCGCTCGTTAAAACGGCATTTTTCGGCTGCGATCCTAACTGGGGAAGAATCATTGCGGCGGCCGGCGATGCCGGGGTAGCTATCCGGCCGGAACGCATGGAGATCAAGGTGCAGGGGGAACGCCTGGCGCTTGACGGCGTCGAGGTGCCTTTTTCCGAGGAGAAGCTTAAAAAATTGATGGACAAGAAAGAGATAGAACTCGTCGTGGACCTTCACGACGGGAAGGCAGCGTACGATCTTTTCACAACCGATCTTACCTTCGACTATATCAAGATAAACGCCTCCTACAGAACCTAGTTTAATTGGTTCCATTGGTTTAATTAGTTTCGTTGGTTAGAATCGGTTCAACTAATCAAACCAATCAAACCAATAGAACCAATTAAACCAATCAAACTAATTCAACTTTGATTCTTGTTTCTCTGCCGCACTACTTCGTAGACAGCAATCGCAAATGACGTTGCGACGTTGAGGCTGGGGAAGTTCGGTGCTGTCGGTATGCGGGCGACTTCGTCGCAGGTCTCGCGCGTGAGCCTTCGCATACCTTCTTCCCTTCCGAAGACCAGGCAGAGTGGGATCGTGAGATCGAGCTCCCAGAGGGCCTTCTCGCCACGCTCGTCCAGGCCGAAACAGAACACGTTTTCTTTCTTGATGGCTTCAAGGTATCTCGCCAGATTGGTCACCTGTGCGACTGCGATGTGCTCGGTTGCGCCCCTGGCCACACTGGTCACCGTTTCAGTAACACCGCATGACCTGTCTTTCGGCAGGATGATTGCGTCCATCCCGAAACAAGCCGCTGTGCGCAGCACATTGCCCAGGTTCTGGGGGTCCGATATCCCGTCGAAGGCGCCGAAAAAAGGGCCTCGCATTGAGCCGAGCTCTTTTACAACATGCTTTACCAGGCCGTCCGGCTCCCGGTAAATGAATGCTTCTCTCTCGAGGCAGACGTGCGATCGATTGTCCCTGAAACGCCGGGCAAACTCTTCGCGAGGAAGAACACGGAAAGAGACACCGAGCCTTCTAGCCTCTCGTATCACCGTGTCGGCTGCCCGCTCGTAACCGGCTTCGATCCATATTCTTTTTGCCTGCTCCGGGTGGGTGCGTAAGGCTTCGAGGATGCTATTTCTGTTGTCCAGAAGAAGCACGTCCTATCTCCTCTTCGATTTGCTCCAGCGTCTCCTTTGGATTCTTTGACGTAAGCACCGTTCTGCCCAGCACGATATAGGTTGCCCCTTTCCGGACAGCCTCTGCGGGCGTGATAGTTCTTTTCTGGTCGTCTTTGGCCTCCTTGCCCTCGCCGATGCGCACCCCCGGAGTGACTATGATGAAGTCTTTCCCGCAGAGGGACCGGATTGTCTCTATGTCGTGGCCCGAAGCTACGACACCGTCGAGGCCGGCTTCTTTGGTCAGTAAGGTGAGCTTGCGCGTCCATTCAGCCGCCGTCACGTTGAGCCCCAGTCTCTGCAATTCGCCATCGTCCATGCTCGTCAATACGGTGACCGCGATGACCTTGGGGCGCTCCAACACGAGCTTCTTTGACGCCTCGTGAAGCGCGGTGCGCGTTTCCTGCATCATGGTGAAACCCCCTGATGCATGCACGTTGAACATGTCCACACCCAGTTTCATGGCCTCTATTCCGGCCTTGGAAACAGTATTCGGTATATCATGGTATTTCAGGTCGAGGAAGACCTTTGCCTTGTTTATCTTGATGAAGTCGATGATTTTCGTACCGCAATGGGTGAAAAGCTGCTTGCCGACCTTGAACATGCCCACCTGATCCTTGAACTCCTTGACAAGTTTCTGGGCCTCCTGAAAATGCTCCAGGTCGAGGGCCAGTATCATTCTTTCCTTGGGATCCATGCGGTTTGTACGCTCCATAAACGACTCCTTTCTGCCTCATTTTTACTCTATTTTGGAGAAGATGTAAAGGAGAGATGGTGATTCTTTTACCCCCCCCGTGGAGGCGGCCAAAACTTTTATTAAAAATATTTAATTTTTTTCTTGACAGGCTGTGTGCAGGTTGTTATAAGTAAGATTAAAAAGCTTTAATGAAAGGAGGGAAAGGAGGTGAGACGCATTTTTGCAGTAGGATCCAGGCTCTTGCTGGTATCTAAAATTTAAGAGAAGGAGGTAGCATGAAAAAGGTACTTATTTTGTTTGTTGCTGTAATGCTCGCCCTCCCTGCAATGAGCTATGCCGGAAGCGTGGACAGCAGATGGGATCTAACCATCGGCGGTATGGTGAAATTGGATGTCCAGTGGGCGAATCAGACGGTCAACCCGCTCACAACCTTTGCTGAGAGAGATAGCGGTACCTGGGTTAGTGCGCGGGCCAGTAACAACTCCCTCACCTGGGGCGCGGGCGAAACAAGGCTTAACTTCCTCGTCAAAGGCCCTGACACCTGGGGCGCGAAGACGTCGGCCTTTATCGAAGGCGACTTCGCGAGACAGGCAGTGTACAGCCAGGATGCGGCTACCCGGTCAGAAGTCGAGTCTTACGGCAGCTTCGGGCTGAGGCACGCATTCATGAAGTTCGACTGGCCGACCTTCAGCATCGTGGCAGGCCAGACATGGTCGGTTCCGGGCGTCATGCCCTGCTTCTGCCTCTTGACGACGAGCGACTTCGGCGTTTTCAACAAAGGTTACTTTGTGCCGGAGATCTACGGGGTATGGCAGGCAACAAAGACGTTCTCAGTCACGGCCGGCGTGATGTCGCCATACGATGCGACTAAGGGAGTCGGCGGCACGCCTACCAACGGCGTTTCCCTTGACCAGGCAACCTACAGCAGTATCCCGGATGTCTTCGCGGAGTTAAACTACAAGACGGATTCGTGCGGTAAGATCGGACCGTGGATGCTCCAGTTCGGCCTGGGCGGCCTTTGGGGACGGGAAAAAGACCTTGCCCCTAGCAGCTTCGGCGGCCTTACCAGCTCCCCGGCGAGCAACTTCGGCCAGTTCTTTGACAGGGCCGGATATGACAGCAGCAATGTCCAGACATGGCTGCTCACATTCAAGACTTACATCCCGATTATTCCTGAAAAAGCCCCTGGCAAGCTTGCCCACTCCCTCGGCTTCGCCGGCTCCGGCTTCACAGGTCAGAACGCGCGCGAGCTCTTCCCTCCGTCTCCCTTCTTCGGCGGTATGACCTCGTACAACAGGGCTTATGGCAACCTGCCTAGCACTTACCTTGGTTCGTTCACCGGCGGGTTCCAGGGCCAATCCGATTACCACGCGCCGGTTGTGTCGGGTGGATGGGGCGAGCTTTTCTTCTACTGGACCGACACCCTCTGGTCAGGCTTCTATTACGGCCAGGCGCAGATCAGGAAGAGCGCGGCGAGCAGTGCCAACACCGGCCTTCAGAACGGGTTCTCCACCGTGGCGGTGACGAGTGGAGGAAATGGGACCACGACAAGCTATGTCACCCTCGGAGATCTGTCGGCCTTAGCCAACGCTCCAATAACCACGGTTGACAAGCAGGTGAACTACGTGGTCAACCTGATCTACGATCCGAACCCTGCGGTAAGGCTCGGCATCGAGTACTCTTACATCCAGACCCACTACCCACTCACCGTGTCGGGAGCAATAGCCACATCAACCGGTGTAGTTGCGATCCCGGCCAACGCGTTGAAGAACTCAGGCAACCTCAGTGTTCTCCATTTCGCCGCTCAGTACTTCTTTTAAAAAAAATCTCACGCTGTTTCACAAGGGGGCCCGCTCGGCCCCCTTTCTTTTGTGCGCCCGGCAGGCCAAGGCTCTTATCATTGATGTCATTCATCTCATCCATGCACATGTTTGCGTAATCGTCTTGACGTCGAAGCCGCACTGACCCGGAACAGACCCGCTCCGGGCCTCATATGCTTCAAGAAGAGAATGGCTGAGTTGCAGTCGTCAAGTCGGCGGTTGGCACTGCGGCGCGGCAAGAGATCAATTGACAGACCGCAGAAAAACCGCATAGAATAATGGTGGCCGGAGTGGTGGAACAGGCAGACGCGTCGGACTCAAAATGCTAAAAGTGGCATTTTTCTAAGATCGGGCTCTAGCTTGGATATTTAAGAGAAACGTTGTCACAGTAAGGGAAATCGGCTTTCTATTCCTTCCGTTATTTTCTATCTATTCATGTACTTTGAGATGCCTTCTGCTACAATTCTGCTACAGTTCAGGTAAACTATCACCCCGCCTTTCCGTAGGGACTTTGTCACTTAGTTCTTCCTGAGCTCGCGTTTCTTATATTTTCCTCCGCTGACCGTACCCATTCGCCATTACAGGTGGCAATCGCGCACCAGCAGAGCCTAACACGTCAGTTCTGTTCCCCGAAAAAAGGGAAATAGTCGGCGGAACGGAGGTTCTCCTTAGGCCTGCGCCCTAAAGGAGTTTTAAATCGCAATAAGCGGGGCTGTCCACCGAAGGATCCGGCAAGGCGACCGACGGGCGTCCATCTAGCGCGCCGGCCTTTTTAACGGATAGGCAGGCAGCGAGTGCCGCCTGAGATCGCGGATAAACGCCTGAACTGCCTCATGGGAGCGATACTTTGCCATATCGTATGTGTCGAAATGCACGATTTCCTGAAGGTCACGCCTGTACGGGTTCTTCGGCTCCATCGCGGGGGACCCGATGGGGACCAAGCTGAAAATTCTCAGGATGGCGGGGACACCCAGGGCCGGGCGGATCAGGTCCTCGTAATAGCGGTCGACCGTCACCCACTGTGAGCCGAGACCGCAGGCAGCCGCGGCCAGATGGATGATCTGGGTCGCGTTGGCTATATTCTCGTCGACCACCCACCGGCGGTCGGTCAGCCGGTTGAGCGTGGTAGCCTGCGCCGTCCTCGGGTCTCCCAGCACTGCGATGATGACAGGGGCGTTACTGAACCTTGAAGGCGGAATAGAATCGGGAAGGTTCCGGTACCAGGGCTGACGCATCTCGTCGGTCCTGCTGCTCTCTATGGCCGCCGTCTGTTTTTCCGATTCGGCCCCTGCCTCGTAAAGCTTCTTCACGATCTTTCGGTCCCTGACAACAATGAACTCCCACGGCTGGCCGTTCGCGCCCGACATGGCCCAACGCGCCGCCTCGAGGATTTTCCAAATAAGTTCTTCCGGCACAGGGTCCGGCTTGAACTGCCGGATGCTACGCCTCTTTCGCGCCAATTCTAAAAACTGATCGATGTTCATGTTACCTCCGTCCTCAATACCCTTCCGCCGCGAGGATAACAGCGATCACGCCGGCAGCGAAGGCAGATCCCGCCAGATAGATAATTACCGCGCCGAAGCCTGACACCTGGAGAAGAAAGCCGGCCAGGGTGGGGGCGACGGCAGCCGCGAAGGAGGAGATGGAAGCGGCCACCCCCGTGGCCACACCGATGGAGCCTTCCGGCAGGATGCTCTGCAGGAGCGATTGGAGCATGGTAAAGGATGGCTGTATGCAACAGAGCGCGACGATGAGCACCGCCAGGGCGGAATAGGGATTGACCACCAAATTGCCGCCCACATAGATGAGAATGCCGCCCACCAGGAAACCCCCCGCGGCGAAAGGGGCTCTCCTCATGAGCCGGTCGGAGCAATAGGCCACGAGGAAGATGGCGAGGAGCACAAAGAGGAAAGAGAAGGAATAGACGTAGCCGGCCGTCTGGAAACGAAAGTGACGTGCATTCTGGAAGTAGGTGGGCATCCATGTGGTCCAGCCATAGAAGAACATACCGTGCCCGCACCAGGCCGCCGTGATCAGCCAGAAACGATAATTGCCGAAGATCCCGCTGCCCTTCACCCCCGTTTTTGGAATCTCCTTCGACTTTGCCCATGACCCCTCTTCTATGAGAGTCGTCTCCTCGTCGCTGATACGGGAATGCTGGCGGGGCTTGTCCTTCATGAGGAAGATGACGAGCGGCAGCGGGATCAGAATGGAGAGGCCCGCTAACGTGTAGAAAACCATGCGCCAGCCGCCCATAGCGATCACGCCGACCACCAGGGCTCCGGACAGCACCTGACTGATCGTCATGCCGTTCAGCCAGACCGCGTTGGCCCGCCCCCGCTCTTTCAAGGGAAACCAGTTGGCGACAAAGGTATTGGCCACGGGAAACAGGAAGCCTTCGCCGATACCGAGCAGGCATCGCGCAGTGATCAGGGCGCCTACGGTGTGGGCGGCGCCGCTCAGGACGAGGGTCCCGCCCCACATCACCAGCCCGCAAATAGCGGACGCCCGGGGACCGAACTTCCTCACCACGTATCCCCAAAAGAACTGGGATGTAGCGTAAAAGACAAAGAAACCCGACATGAGCAGACCCGTCACGGCGGGTCGTCCGACGAGAAGCATGTCCTGGAGAAATTTCTTGTTCGCGATGACGATGGAGATGCTTACTTTATCTACCTGACCGATGATGACGATGAGCAAGAGGGGGATGGAGACGAACCACCATCTCAACCGCGGAACGCCCCTAGGAGCCCTGACCGGTGCGGTCGCTTCCCTTGCCATGGTCTGTCTGACCTCCTCCTTTGCTGCAATGCTTCACATAGCCTGCCCGTGGGACCGAAGGCCATTTCAAGGTGCTATTCTTAAGCAAAGCCTATTATACCTTAACGGGTCTGTCAATATGAAAACACCGATGCGCTATCTATTCAAAAGGTGATGGTATATGCAGCCCCGCGGTCCTTCTTTTCCTAGAAGGAGGTGCGTTCCTTGAGGTAGCTGATCCAGCTATCCGGGTACATTGCGGGTGGAACTTCCTTTGGATTAAGCTAATAATCAATGCTTTCTTTGCACTTATAATGCGCAACTCTGTGAGGCAAGTGGGATTTTCACACTTCCAGAAGCTGTGGAATGTCCGCAACCTTGTCACTTCGTTCCAGCAGTGATATTTAGCGTAATGAGGACCATCTCTTCCTCGGCCAGATTCCTATACCCGTGGACTACACCTGCCGGGATTGCGGCCACAACACCCCCCTTGATCGGGTAGGCCTCCTCCGCCACCCAACCTTCTCCATGTCCTTGAAGAAAATAAAAGATGTGGTGGTAGGGATCCCGGTGGGCAGCAAATTCTCCACCCGGCGCCACCCTGACAAGCATGGTATTGATAATAGGAGTTCCCGGCGGAACCAAAGGCGATGCTACAATGCCCGTCGTCATGTCTTTGCGAAGTGGTTCCCAATCTGATTCATTCAGCTCGTAAATACGTTTTTCCATCGGGCACCTCCCGACAAAATTTCCAAACACCCTGTACGTCACGCCTGGTCGGAGCTACTCGTCATTCGCCGAGTAAGAGTGCGGGCAACAAACCTTCGTAAAGGGGCGTCTTGACACCGACAACGATGGCGAAATAGACGCCGGCGAAGAGTACCACCGCAAACGTAGCCGACATCACCCAGCCCTCTTTTCGTGACTTAAGGAACAGAAACGTGAAAAGTGGGATGGCGGCGTAGTGGCCGAAAAGATAGGTTCCGACCACGAAACCAACCAACCAGGAAGATATAACGAAGAACCGACATTGAGCTACCCGCGGATCCACTTTCTGCTTCTTTTTCTTGTGCAATTCCAGACCCGAAGGGGTCTCCGCTGCTGCAGCAGCTTTCCCGCCCGTCCTTACTAGGCCGATTATTAAATTACTGACCGCGAAGATGAAGCAGAGTCCGGAAACAAGCAGCGGGATGAGCGCCGCCTCAAATTCGAGGAACAGGGCTGTGATAAAGATACCGCCAAAAAAGATGACCCAAAAAATATCAAAATAGGTTTTGGCTTTTAGCTTCATGGCATTAACCTCTCCACATAGCAGGCGTCGGCGTGGTCTTGGTCTTCCTGAGCCGTTTCGAGATGATCGGATAGAAGACGGTGACAATCATGATAAGCAACAGCACGAAGGCGATCGGACGAAAGATGAACTTAGGTCCGTAAAGATCGAGAGCGAGCATGAGATTTCTCTCCGAAATCCTCCCGAGGACGATACCGAGGAGCAGAGGTGCTCTGGGGTACTTGCAGACCTTCATCCCGTAACCGAGGAATCCTGCTACCAGCACGACGACAAGGTTGCCAAGGTTCCTGGTGGTGAGATAGGCGCCCATGCCCGCCGACACGACGATAAACGGGATAATGAGCGAGGTACGGACGAACGTCACCTTCGCGAGCTTCACCGCGAAAGGAAGACAGATGATGACGGCGATGATATTAGCGATAACCAGCACCCAGATCATCGAGTAGACGAGGCTGAGGTGCTTGGTGAACATCTCCACTCCCGGAACGACACCGAAAATCAGGAACGCACCCAGCAGGATGGCCATGGCAGCCCCCCCGGGGATTCCGAAGGCGAGAGTTGGAACGAGGTTGCCTCCCTCCTTAGCATTATGAGCGCTGTCCGGCGCGATGACGCCATCTACAAACCCTGTCCCGAAGAGTTCCTTGTGTTTGGAGGTTTGCACCGCGTGCCCATACGTGAAAAAAGAGGCGGCATCCCCGCCCAAGCCGGGGCACATCCCGATCAGTGCGCCCAAGATGCTGCAACGCACAACCAAGGTCCAGCGGCGGATCGCGTCCTTTATGCCGTCTATGACCCCTCCTCCTTTCTGCTGCACGGTGACGGCCTGTTCGCCGGCAATCGATTTTCCCCCCTCCACCGCCATCTCGATGACCGTGGCCATGGCGAAGAGGCCGACGACTATGACCACCAGGGAAAGGCCTTCATAGAGGTAGAGGCAGCCATAGCAGAAGCGAATCGCGCCTGTCTGCGGATCCATGCCCACGTAAGAGATGATGAGACCCATTCCTCCTGCCATAAGGCCCTTCAATATGGAATCGCCGCTCATGAGGGCGATAAACGTGAGGCCAAGAGCGGAGAGCATGAAGAATTCGGCAGGCCCAAAGGAGAGAACGAGGGGCCTCACGATAGGAATGGCCAAGCCCAGACAGACGGCCCCGATCACGCCTCCAACCATGGAGGAAAACAGCGCGGCCCCGAGAGCCCTTCCCGCCTCCCCTTTCTGGGCCATGGGAAAACCATCGATGCACGTTGCCGCGTTGGGGCCCGTCCCCGGAGTATCGAAGAGGATCGCCGGGATGGAGCCGGACGTGTGAACCACCGAATGCATACCCAGCAAGAAGGCAAACCCGGAGACCGGGTCCATGCCGAACGTGAACGGTATCAGAAGCGCGAGTGACGTGGGACCTCCCAATCCCGGGATCATCCCGAATATCAGTCCGATGGGGATAGCCAGGAGCATATATCCCACGGCCGGCCAACTCAGGACCGAAAAAAGACCACTGATCACAACATCGAACACAGCATCATCCCTTTATTCGTTCCTCTGATCTGCCCGCAATCTCGGTGGCTCATTGTTTCTTGCCGAGGATCTTTTTAAGCAACTCGACGTTCGCCGGGGGCTGGTTCATGATCTCCTGTGCTAATTTCGTCACGTCGTCGCCGTACATCGGATCGAACTCGAACCCTGCTTTATGACCTTCCTTGGCCAGGTTCGGGTCCGTAAGGGCTTTCTTGTAAGCTTCCCTGAGTACTGCCAGCCTCTCGGGCCGGGTATTCGGCGGAGCGGTCGTCAAACGGCCAAGTTCACCGAGTTGGTCCACCAGCGCCAGGAGTTTCAGTCCGTTTTCATCCTTGACGATGTCGTAAACCGATGGGATGTCGCCCTTGACTCCTCTTATGGGTCTCTTGGTCAGTTTGAGCAGGACCCGGGCCTCCCCTTCGTTGATAAACGTGAACATGTTGTCGTAGGAATTAATGGTGGCATCCACGTCGCCACGCATCAATCCCATATTCAAGTCGTTACCGGGGTAACCGGGGACGGCCTTGAGATGCTTGGCACCCGTGGCAGCGATGAAAATAAGGGTCTCATTATGGCCCGAGCTCCCCACGCCCGAAGTGCCCATCCTGATCGTTTGTTTGGCTTCCATGAACTCTTTAATCGTCTTGTAAGGGGATTTCTTGGCCGCGACCAGGACCCGTGGCTCGGAGGTCGCCTTTCCAATATAGTTGAACTTGGCCATATCGAACCTGACCCCCTTTAACCCGATAAGCTGGGAAATGATCAAACCCTTGTCGAAGGTGCCAATGGTCAGGCCATCCGGTTTGGCGAAAAAGGTCTCATTGGCCCCTATGATGTGACCGGCTCCCGGAACGTTCTTCACGACGATCGTGGACCCGGGGATATATTTCTGCATGTGCCGGCCAATCAGCCGGGCGTAAGCATCGTACCCCCCTCCCGGAGTGGTGGCAACGATGTAGTCAATCACCTTGCCCTTATAAAAATCGATGGGCGCAGGAGCGGCCCAAAGGGTAGGCGCAAAACATATGACGAAACCAACTATTATCATAAGAGGGGTTACACGTCTTGCTCCCATCTCTTTTCTCCTCTTTACAGAGAGATTCATGGAACTCATCAACCCAATCCCAGAACATCCTTCCACTTCGCGAAGGTCTTGTCCCTCAATTCTTTACTATTCTCAGCCACAGGCGGAAACGCATCTTTCCAGTTGTATGGCCGGCATGCGTCGATGATTGCCCTGGAGTTAAAACCTTTCATCCCTTTCGGGATAACCGGGTCCAGAGGTCCGCTCCAGCACTTCCTCAAGATATCAATGTCTTCCGCGACGTCACACCGGGTGGACATGGCCCAGACTACGTCAAAGAGATTTGACGGATCAATATCCTCGTCGACCACCACCACAAACCGGTTCAGGTATCCGCCCGCATGGCTCTGCGAGGCGATGAGGGCCGCCTGGCGGGCATGCCCGGGATATGTCTGCTTGATGGAGACGACGTTGAAGAGCCGCCCGCCGCCTGATTCGTGGCACCAGACACCCTTCACGTTGGGTACCCCGCATTTCTCAAGCTCCTCCCAGATCAGAGCTGATTTCACGATTCCCTTACTGAATGAATAGTCTGAAGGCGGACGACTCGGTCTTGAACACGTGAGTATAGGGTTGTTCCTATAGTATACGTTCTTGACCCGGATCACCGGTTCTTCTCGCGCTCCGCTCCCGTAGTAACCTGTCCACTCCCCAAAAGGACCCTCCTTCTTCCGGTCATCCCAAACCGCTTCACCCTCGAAGGCAATCTCAGCCCTTGCCGGAATAGGTAAGCCCGTGTATTTTCCCAGCACCACCTCGATCGGTTCACCCTTGATGGCTCCGGCATACTCGTACTCGGAGAGCCCGTAAGGTATTTCGTTACCCGCCGCAAGAAAGAGAAGAGGATCGTGGCCAACGCAGACTGCCACAGGGCAAGGTTGCTTCCGTTCAAGATAGAGGTCCCGATGGATACGACCGTGTTTTCCCGGAGAGATGAAAAAGGCGGTATGATCCTTCCCGTGAACCATGACCCTGTAGGTTCCCAGGTTGACCCACCCCTCGTCGGGATGTTTGGTGATGACCAGGCAGTTCGTGCCGATATATCTGCCTCCGTCTATCTCGTGCATCATTGGTACCGGAAACTTGTAAAGATCAACATCATCCCCCGAATCGATGTTCTCGAAAATGGGACCTGTTTCGACAACTTTTGGCGAGATAGATTTCAGATCTTTTGTTTTTCCCCGGTAGGCTGCCACCAGCTCGGTACCGTTCCTTATGTTGTCAAAGCCGAGCGTCAGGGCGGCGCGCTGAACAGAGCCCGTAGCCCCAAAGATGGTCCTGAAGCCCACGGGATAGCCGGGTATCGACTCGAAGAGGACGGCGGGCGGCGGGTAGGGGCTCTCTCTCCCGAGCAACTCCGTGATTGCCCCCATTTCGAGGTTCCAGTCGGCGCCTTTGATCCTCTTTAACTCACCCAGATCATCGACTAATGAAATCCATTCTCTCAGATCTTTATATGTCCGCGACATATACTCCTCCCTTATGCTTCTAAAGTCTGTTTATTCTCACGAGGAAACCATTTTTATGGATTACCACTAATAATACACAATGTCGAGAAAAATGGTGGAAAAATGGTGGCGTTGCGCATTTCAGCCTGCTATGCGCAGGAACCACGCCCCACCGCTTTTTTCAAATTCTGCGACGAGGATAAAGTTACGTAACACCTATTCGTGCATCGGCGTGACACTACAAAAAGTGAACATTACGAAGAGAAACAAATAACGACTGTCTTTAGCGGCGGTCGCCTGCGTGCGCCGTTGCGACGATGAACGCGTGTCTGCCTGCATAACTTCGGGATCTTGCTACTCGACCGGAGACGTGACGTCATCAGGCGATGACATAGCGATTCCACGTCGACCAAGCTCGCAGAGCCGCTGATTCAGCTTCATGACCCCAGCCTTCCTGAGCTTTATTTTACACGGAGCTGATTACTGCTCACTACCTCTACTTGAATGTAAGGCCGATAAGCGGCCAGTAAAGCGGCACCAGTACCATAAGCATAAACGCCTCGACGAAGAAGAGCACGATACCCAGCTTAAATAGATCTTTAGCGGTAAATGTACCAAACGCGTAACCCACGATCAGAACGGATGATTGGTACACGAAGACCTTACCCCCTATCGAGAACCCCCAGACCATGCCCAGGGTAACGGGGTTGAAGCCATTCTTCAGGGCAAAGTCCATCAGGGCCGGCATGGTCGCGCTGACCATCGAACCCTCGTTGCCCAGAAACAAGTGAAACACGTTGGCGTACACATACAGGAGCGGGGCCGCCAGGAAGGAGGAGCTGTACAGTACGGGGGTCATCCATTTAAAGAGGACTGCGGTGAGCGTCTTTAAGACTCCGGTGTCGGAAATCACGTATCCCATCGTCAGAACGCCACCCTGGAAGAGAAGGATCGAGACGTTGACCTTGCTGAAATCTTTGCTCTTCAACGCGCCAACCATCGGCAGGCACGCGACCAAGCCCGCCCCCAAACCAATGATCGAAGCATTGATGTGGTGCAAGAAATCGGTCGCGAAGAGCAAGGTAGCCAACAACATGATGATTAATGCTTTAATCTCCCCCGCTGACATGGGCCCCATCTTCTTTAACTCAGAACGGCAGTACTCCGCGCCTCCTTCCAGCACAAGCTTTTCCGGGGGGAAAAGTTTTAATATAATATACCAGCTGGCCACTATGGTCAGCACGACACCCGGCAGATACGCGATTAACCACAGACCGTAGGATACGCTGACCTTGCCGAACTGTTCGATCAGTCCCCGGGCCAGTATGGAGCCAGCTCCGGCGATAATCATTTTGTCATACAGGCCCCCCTGGTAGGTCATCGCAAGCATGAGACCTCTGGCGATGTTGCTATTCTTGGCCATGCCGTAACTTTGTATCATCCCTATCGAGATGGTGCAGAGAAGCGTGACCCTGGCCACCCCGGATGGCACGAGAAACGTGAGCAGGAAATTGAGCACCATCATACCTACGAGGATTACTGAATAGTTACTGCCCAACCGGCAGATAAGATTGTAGGCCAATCTTCTGGCCAGACCCGTCGTTTCGGCCATGATGCCGAGAAGCAGGGCGCCAAAGACGAACCATGGGGCGTCGTTGGTAAAACCGATGAAAGCTTTACCCGCCGGGACACGGACCCAGATCCAGAAGAGCCAGCACCCCAGTAGCCCCGTGACACCCAACGGAATCGGCTCCGTAATAAACATCACCAGCATGAAAATGGTCACTCCGAGCGCCTTGCTTGCGGTCGGTGAGGAGGCGAACGGACCCCAATAAGCGACTAGCCCTAAAAGAACTGATAACAAGACGCATAAAAACCTTTTCACGTCAGGGCGAGCCCAGGATTGGAGGGCTGTTTCCTGCTTGGCATCACTCATAGAGATTCCTTACTTTCCAGTCATAAGCTCCTTCATGAGGTTCCCGTACTGGCTGAAAATCTTCTCTCTCAGCTCTGGGGACGATTGGGCAACTTTCGGAAATATCTTGATCCGCTCATAGGGTATGCACGCATCGATGACGGTGCGCGAATTATAATGAGCATCTGTTTCGTTCAAAGGATCGAGGCGGCTGCCCCAGCACTTCCTCGTGATCTCGATATCCTGTGCCGGATCACAGCGGGTACCCATCGCCCAGATCACCTCCTCCAGGTTGGAGGGATCGATGTCGTCGTCTACCACGATGATGAACCGGCCGATATACGCGCTCGGCGGTATCTGGGAGGCAAGCATACCTGCCTGTCGCGAGTGGCCGTAGTAACGCTGCTTGATGGAGACCACGTTGAACGTGCGTCCTGAGCCCGCCCCGTGCACCCAGACGCCTTTCACGTCGGGGCATCCGGCCTTCTCGATGCCTTCCCAGAGAGCTACCGAGCGGATGAAGCAGCGCTCGAAGAGATGGGAGTGCGGGGGCTTCTGTGAGGCAGCGCAGGTGAGTATCGGACTATTCCTGAACATCACTCTTTTTACCTTGAGCACCGGCTCTGCCTTCTGCCCTCCCGCATAGTAACCATTCCACTCGCCGAAGGGGCCTTCGGGGAGCCTGTCAGGCACTACCTCGCCCTCGAGCACGATCTCCGCACGCGCCGGGATGGGGAGACCGGTATACTTACCTTCGATGACCTCCACGGGTTCGCCCATCAATCCACCGGCGTAGTCGAACTCGCTTGTGCCCCAGGGGACCGTATTGCGGGCCGCATTGTAAAGGAGCGGGTCGACCCCGATGACAACCACGATCGGGCACGGTTTGCCCGCATCGAGCCATTTGTCTCGCTGGATTCTGCCCTGTTTCCCCTGCGAGATATAACAGAGACAGGTGTTCTTGTCCACGAGTTGTATCCGGTAGGTACCAACGTTGATCCAGCCCTCTTCCGGATCCCTGGTGATGACCGCGTCCGCGGTCCCGATGTAGCGGCCTCCGTCGAGCTCGTGATGAAGCGGCACGGGGAACTTGAACAGGTCGATGTCACTCCTTTCCATGACGTTCTCCATCACCGGTCCTGTCTCCACGTAACGCGGCGGTATGAGCTGCATCTCTTTCATTTTTCCTCGATAGGCGAGAAGAAGGTCCATCAGTTTTCCGTCTTCTTTGGGCAGAGGGAGGCCCAGAGAGAATGCAAACCTTCTGGGCGAACTGAGCATACCGTAAAGGCAGCGATACCCTTCGGGGTAGTCGGGGATACGGTCAAAGAGGAGGGCCGGCGACTTCTCAGCCTTCTCCCGGTAAAGAATCTCCGTAATGCCCCCCATGTCCTTGTCCCATGTGACCCCATAGATTTTCTTGAGCTCGCCGAAATCCTCCACCATGGAAAGAAATTGCCTTAAGTCCTTGTACGCCACCGTCGTCATCTTTTTCTCCTTTTTGAGGCCCTATTTAGCCCGGGTCAGTTTTATGGTGAGCAGGTTGTAAGCATCCGGACAGTTGGCAATCGCCTTGTCCACCACCCAGTGGCACGTGCCGTCAAACTGCATGACGTTCAACGTCGGAAACATTGCGTGAAAGAGCCAGCCGCACATGCCGGCGGTATTATGCGTGCTCACACCGAAAATGTCACCCACCTTGTGATTCGCGTTGCAGGTTCCCTAGAGGCCCATCACGTCTGCTCTGACCTTTCCTCCAAATCCAGGATCTCTGCCTTGTCACAAACAGGGGAGGCTCTGTGCGCACTAGCATTCGATGTGTCCACCACCGACCACCGTCCCCGGTGCAGGCGCGACGCAACAGACCACTTTCTTGCCCTATCTGGTGTCCGGCGCACCAACTGATTATTTCTAAAATGCTATCTCTCCGAACACTATCTGTCAATCCTAATCGGGCGCAGAAAGAGTGAGGTCACCATTTCGCCTTGTAATGTAGCTCGAAAAGAAAAAAGTAAGAATTCAACATTCCAGCTTGCTATATTCTAGTTCAGGCTTGAACTGGCCGAGGAAATAAGACTATATACCCTCCTTATCGCAGCTATGTATTCCAGCAAGCAATCTAAGGAGGGGGTCATGAGAGGTCCACGGCGAAAAAGGATGAAGGCGGTGAAGGAGAGTACCCTGCTGGTGACAGTAAGAGTGGCAATGGCTCAAGATTAACCCGGTGAGCAGCCTCAGCTTCTCGGTGGGCAACAAGAATGCTCGGACGCGGTGGTTGACTCCCGAGGAGCAGGAAACGCTCTTGAACTGCGCGACAAATCGTCATGGCTGAGGCCCTTGCTCATCACTGCTCTTCACACAGGTGTGAGGAGGGGGGAACTGCTGGCGCTTACCTGGAGGGATATCGACGGCAAGCAGAGAATTATAAGGATCGAGCGATCGAAGAACGGCGAGAAGAGGTCGATACCTATTTCAGAGACGCTGCAGGGCACACTCGGGGCCATCAAGGTTAGGGACATCTCGGGTAAGGTGTTTCCTATCGCTGTCAGAAGTTTGCGGGCTGCGTTTGATAAAACGCTTGAAAAGGCAAGGATCGAAGATTTTCACTTTCACGATCTGCGCCATACGTTTGCGACCAGGCTTGTCCAGAATGGGGTGGATCTGTACAAGGTCAAAGAGTTGCTCGGGCACAAAACGATTGCTATGACCATGCGGTATTCGCACCATTACCCGGAAAGCTTGAGATCATCCGTCGAGGTCTTAGACCGCTGCTACAATTCTGCTGCAGTTGGGGTCAGGGACAATTGACAGATGATAGAGAAACCGCATAAAATAAGGCGGGCCGGAGTGGTGGAACAGGCAGACGCGTCGGACTCAAAATCCGATGGAGCTTAGCTCCGTGGGGGTTCAAAGCCCCCCTTCGGCACCAATAATTTCACAGGTTATGTTTGATCCCCGCTTTTGAACGATGTGCTTTCAAGATTCAAGAACCACCCCTTCGTTCTTGGTCCGAATCCGTAGTGGCGATTCCCTTTCTCCGGCGTCTAAGTCTCTTAGACAGCATCGGCAGGAGGGCAAGTGTGGCGAGGAGGATAAAGGAGAGGAGCAGCCGGGGTGAGACCACACCGTTCGGCAATGAAATGCTTCCTATCTGGCTTCCTGCAAAGGTATAGACCAGACATGCGGGAAAGATGCCCGCGGCCGTAGCCCAGGTGAAGGTCCAGAGGGGCAGCCGTGTGAGGCCGCATAAATAGTTTACTAAAAAGAAAGGAAAGACGGGGATAAGCCGCGCCGTCATAAGGTAAAGGTAGCCGTACTGTTTGAGCTCGCGGTTAAACTGCCTGAATTGGGCCTCGTACCTGGCCTGTAACCAGTTGCCCAGTATATAGCGCGACAAAAGAAATGACAGCAGGCTGCCGATTGTAGCTCCGAAAGCTGCGTATATCACGCCAGGGAAGGTATGGAAGAGAACGCCCCCCGCGACCGTAAGGATCAGGGCGCCTGGTACGGCGAGGGCCGTCACGATGTAGAGAAGTATGTAAAACAGCACGCACAACGCATAGTGTCTGGCCACGGTCTGTTCGAGAAGGCTGCGGTGCTCCGTTAGGCTTGCGAACGTGAAGTACCTGCTTAGGCCGGAGAGATGCACTGCCGTTACGATTGCTATTAGCAGGAAAAGCAACAGAAGTTGCTTCGTGTAGGTTCTCATGAATTCGAGATGCGTCTCATCCTTCCTTGCCCGCGAAAAGCCTAGGTCGGATCAGATGCATCTTCGCCATCCGATAGGTGAGCGCCGTTGCCAGACAGCCAAATCCGTATTTGAGGCTGTGGGAAAAGTTGGTGGATGAAGCCTCCGGAAAGTATTTGGTCGGACAGCTGACCTCGGCAACGGTGTAGCCAAGCCACAGGATCTGGGCGATCATCTGATTGTCGAAGACGAAGTCGTTGGAATTCCTTTCAAAGGACACCTTCTCCAGCAGAGAACGCGAAAAGGCGCGGTAGCCCGTGTGATACTCCGAAAGTTTCGCGCCGGTCAGCAGGTTCTCAGCGAAGGTCAATGCCCGGTTGGAGATGTATTTGTACAAGGGCATTCCCCCTTTGAGGGCGTGACCGCCTAAGATTCTCGAACCCAGCACAAAATGATAGAGTCCGTTGCCGATCATCGAGACGAATGCGGGGATGAGCTTTGGCGTGTATTGGTAGTCGGGGTGCACCATGATAATAATATCACCACCCTCCAGGAGGGCCTGTCGGTAGCAGGTCTTTTGATTGCCGCCGTAGCCGAGGTTTGACTCATGCACGAAAACCTTGGTCCTGGGCAGCCCCCGCGCAAGGTTTACCGTCCCGTCGTTGCTGGCGTCATCGACCACAATGACGAGATCAACATAATCCTGTTCCAGCACCTCGCCATGTGTCTTGAGAAGCGTCGCCTCGGCATTGTAGGCCGGCATCACGACCACCACTTTTTTCTTCTGATACATACCACCTCAACGACTCAAGAATAACCGCAATAAAGCGGCCTCCGCGATTCCTCATGATTGACCGGATGCAAGGCCCTCTGCTACCAGTCTATCCCGTGGCTTCTCAAGGAGTTCCTTGCCCCTTCATGGCCAAGCCGTGCTGCTCTTCTCGTATCATCAATCGCGTGCTCACGGTTGCCGAGGCGGTCATAGGCCACCCCCCGGTTGTAATAGGCCTCCGCATACCTCGGGTTGATCTCGATAGCCCGGTTAAAATCCGCAATCGCCTCGGTGTACTTGCCGAGGCTACCATAGGCCACCCCCCGGTTGGTATAGGCCTCAACATACCTTGGATTGATCTCGACAGCCCGGTCAAAGTCTGCAATCGCCTCGGTGTACTTGCCGAGGTTTGTGTAGGCAACACCGCGGTCGGTATAGACCTCAATATACCTCGGATTGATCTCGATAGCCCGGTCAAAGTCTGCAATCGCCTCGGTGTACTTGCCGAGGCTGCCATAGACCGCCCCCCGGTTGTAATAAGCCGCCTCGTACCTCGGGTTGATCTCGATAGCCCGGCCAAAATCTGCAATCGCCTCGGTGTACTTGCCGAGGTTTGTGTAGGCAACACCGCGGTTGTTATGGATAAGGCTATTAGCATCGGCAACGTCCAGGGCGTGATCATACAGGGCGATGCTGTTTCGCCAGTACCCGACCTGTCTCCAGGTGATGAGGAAGAGGCAGAGGAGGCACGCTGCCGATAACGCGATGAGGGCCTCTTTTCGATAGGGCCATTTTTCGAAGAGCTCCGGAACGGCCCATGCGATGATGATGAAGAGCCCGACCAGGGGGATATAGGTATACCGGTCGGCCATGGCCTGGTTGCCCACCTGCACTATCCCTATGACCGGGACGAGAGTTCCCACATACCAGAGCCATCCCACGGCCGCATAGGGGCGTTTCTTCGCACCCCTGATGGCGAGCACCGTTATAGCGATGAGGAGTGCTGCAGAGCCCAGGACCTGCCAGAGCGGCCACCACCCTGGATGGGGGTAGAACACGGAAAGCTTCGCAGGCCAGAGCATCTTGACCAGGTAGGTGGCGTAGGAGACCAAGGCATTAGCCACACGGGCACTCGCAGGAAGGGCCCCAAGAGACCGCACCGCCCCCCCGTGCTGTTGGACAAGGTAGGTGACAATGCTCGAGAGCACGATCAGGACAAAGAAAGGAATCTTCTCTATAAGGAGAGGACGAATCAAGGGCCAGTGACCTGTCGGCTGCACAGGGGCCTTTACCGGACGTGTTCTGCTTTTATCCTTGGATGAGGGTTCCTGAGGCGGTTTCTGCTCCAGGCGCCGAAGGGGCCAGTAGTCCAGAAGGAGCAGGACAAAGGGGAGGGTGACGAGCATGGGCTTCGCCATCAGGCCCAAGGCAAAGCAGAGGATGAGGGCGAGGTAGCGCGTCAGTCCGGGCCGGGCAACATAGGAGACATACAGTCCCATCGTCAGCATCCAGAAGAAGGTGGAAAGGACATCCTTGCGCTCCGCTACCCAGGCGACCGATTCTACGTGGAGCGGGTGAAGGGAAAAGAGAGCCGCCACAAAGGCGCTCCGCCAGAATGCTTTAGTCATCCGGTTGAGGACGAGAAAGAGCAGGAGCGTACTGGCAAGGTGGAGCAGGAGACTGGTGAGATGATGCCATCCCGGTTGCAGCCCGAAGAGTTGCACATCGACCATGTGGGAGATCCAGGCCAGGGGATGCCAGTTTCCGGCACGGCCGGTGGCGAACGCCCAGAGGATCCCCTCCACGGTAAGGCCGTCCTGAACATGCCGGTTGTCGGTGACGTACTCCGCATCATCGAGCGTAATGAAATCGCCGCGCGTGACCTGCCAGAAGGCTCCAAAGGCGGCGATGATGAGGAGCAGGGAGATTATGAGCAGGTGCTTCTTTGCTGCTCCCTTTCTTTTGTCCTGCATGGGTCTCTTACTTGTTCCACCATTTCCAGACATCTGCCTGAGCTACCTTCCCAATCCTGTCAATGACAACATTTTCGATCCTTCCTTGCCGTTTTTCCACCTTTACTACGTAAACATCAACGATCCTTTGGTTGTACTGGTCAAAGGCAAGACGGCCCGACGGCGTTTCAATGCTGGGTGCGACTTTCCGTAGTGTGTCAGCGACCCGGTCGACATTCTCAACATCGCCTTTCAGGGCCTCGGCCGCGGCCCCGATCATTTGCGCTGCGACATATCCTGTCTCACTGTACTGAGAAGGAAGTCCATATTTCGCCTGATAAGCCTTCAGGAAGGCAAGACTTCTGGGGGTGTCCAGGGTGATAGGATAATGAGTCGGGGTGATATCACCGAGCGCAGCGTCCCCCATGCTTTCCAGATAGGGATCGTCTGATATGCTTACATAGCCGAATAGGGGAAGTCGTTTCTTCAAACCGAATTCCTGATACTGCTGGACAAAGCGAACCGCGTCCGTTCCGGCACACCAGGAGTAAACAGCGTCCGCCCCTTTCGCGTCGATTGCGGCCAGGAAAGGAGCGAAATCCATGGTACCGTATTTGGCATAGACCTCTTTGATGACCTTTCCACCAGCCTCCTCAAAGCCGGCTTTAAAGGCTTCCACGCAGTGGTGCCCCGCGGAGAAATCGGAACCGGTTATGACCACGTTACGATGGGGTGTGTTCTTCATCATCCAACTTCCCATGGGGTAATTGGTCTGATCGGTCGTTTCAACAACCCTGAAAATATTCGGGCTGGCTTTCTGCGGCGATGTTAATTCCCGGGTGAAAGCACAAGGATTAATCTGGATGACTTTCTGTTTACGGAGATAATCGTGGATGGCCAGTGCGACCCCACTATTCACCGTACCGACTATAAAATGCACTTTCTGCTGCTCTACCAGCCGCCGCGCTTTGGTTAGAGCCACGGTCGGATTGTTTTCGTCGTCCTCCTTTACCACCTGGATTGCCCGCCCCCCTGCCTTCTGACCAATCTCACTGAAATAGAGCTCCACGCCATCATTAACCCCCTTCGTCTGAAAGGGCACGTTGCCGGTATAGGGCAGGAGCAAACCTACCTTGATAGGAGGCTTCTCGGCCGCGAACAGGCCCGAGCCCGTTAGAAAAGAGATGCTGATGCATAAACTCAATCCCGCCACTAGCCAGTTCTTCTTCGTACTCTTCATCTTCCAACCCTCCCCCTTGCTGTTTTTTCATCCAGTCATACCCCACATTATTACCAATTAAAAGAAGGCTGTGCAACAGGAAAAGCAAAATTGAAAAAGCAAAGTTGCGCTGTTCAGGAAGCTAGCCGCGAAAGTCGACCATCTCCGGCCTCGCTATCACTTTTTACTGTTGGGTGGTGGTCAGAGTTGGCGATTCCCCGGGTCAGTGCAGAGGGGTAACGATCACTGCTTTAAAAGACCGGTCACGCTGTCACGACTATCTTGTTCTCCGTCTCCGTCGTCTGATCGGATTCTGCAACCTGTTTGTACTTGCTGAGTGGCTGGAGCGGAACCGCGGTGGTTACGGGAGAAGTACTCTGGACGCCCGTTTGGCGTGTCGAGGTCGGGTTGGGTGTAGCGGCGTCCGCACGCGCTTTTCCCTGCCTGAGGTTTTGTGCTGAGCCGGCTTGGGTGTTCGTCCGGGATCGCTTGCGTTTTCCCTGATGCGTCGCTGTCCGGGCCTTCTCAACTGCGTCCTTGCTGATCATATACTCCTTATACCTGTCAACCTTGCCGAGCAGCTTTTCCGCCGCGAGACCACTATTCTGCAGCTGCCACAGTTGCGACAGATGATCAAGAGTTCCTTTTCCTCCGACTCTCATCCGGTTTGCTTCTGCGCTAGGACCCCTCAGTGCATGGAGTGTGCCATCGATCTGCTTTCACCGAAAAGGCTCGGGTAGTAAGCTTTTGCTCATACAAGCATGAGTGTGCGGGGTCCTCAGAGAGGCCCCGGGTAGGAAAATAATTCCGCTCTCACCGTAAGGATCTGCACAGGCTGTCGAACGAGAAGACGGTTACCGCTCAGGGATTCTCGAGTTGGCCCACGTCAAACCACTCTGCGAGCATGGAAGCGTACTCAGGCTCCAGGTGGAGAGTCGAATAGAGGAATATGGTGGATGCCGATGTTGTGGTGGAGGAAATATCGCGGTACTCCTCCTCGACGGTCATGCGTTCCAGACAGTCCACGACCTGCTCGCGCGTAAGATCGAAGGGCGGGTTGGTGAACATATCAAGCGGAACCGGTCTCGGGTAAGAGGCGGAGCTTTGGCGGATGACTTCCGCGATGAGGCGAGCCGGGTCGCCCAATTTCTTAAGGAGCATTAGTGCGTATGCCTGAGTCATGTCTTGCGAGGAATAGTAATACCGAGCACCATCGTCTGACGGCAGCTCGTGTAAATCGCCGTACTGTTGAAGGGTCTTTGCAAGCGTGGAAAGAATATCGGTGTCCTGGTCCGTGGAGGGCGGTTGGTGCTGTTCGATAAACTGCCGACGAAGCTCAAATTCCGAGATGAGACGACCGGATTTACTGCAGTGACGAATCATCGCCGCAAGTGCATCGGCCGGCGCCGCTCCTTCGTCCGTGATGTTGCTATTCACCGCGTTTCCCACTCTTAATGGTTATGTTACATCGGGCAGAAGGTTTCGTCTACCCAACTCGGCGGCCACGTCGCGGAGCCCGACTCTTTGGTATGCTTTGGAAGTCGGCGCGCCGGTAGCTCTATCCCAGCCCATCTCCTCGTAGAACATGTCGATGGCCACCTGTATGTCCTTTCGGTCCATACGGATCGTTCCCTTCGAAAAGGGCGCTTTGTCCTTTGGATCCTCAAAGATCCATTCAGGGGCCACGTCGTGCCGCTGCCGCATCTGGCTCGTCTTCATGTCCCGTATCGTCAGCGCCCGGTGGAGGAGAAAGATCCGCTCCGCCACCTGGTCCAGCTCCTGGCGGCTTTTCCTGTCTCCCGTTGTGAGGCTGTAAAGCATCGACTCGATGGAGTCATCACCCCTATAGTCGCGCTCCTTGAGCGGCGAGGCTATCCAGGGGCCCATCCAGTTGCAGAGAGAGAGCGAATCGTGCAGTTCCTTGCGAAGCACTGACCACTTTGCCATCCTGGCCTTTGACGGATGCATGCGTGTGTACGCCCCTGCCGCGTCCACGGCATCCGGCGAACCCCAGATTTCAGCGGCCAGGCGCTTCTGTATCGAGAGCGGCAGTCCGTTACGAACGAAGTTGCAGTGCGAATGGCACTGAGCATCCCGGTTGTATTGCAGATTGATCAGCACTCCGCACTGACCGGCGTCCTCCGACGAATGATGCTTCGGGTGCCCCATTTTCCAGTAGGCCATCTCGTGATCTTTGCCCCACGTCTCTTCGGGTATGGCCCAGCGCTCCAGAAGATAGCCGGTGCCGAGCCCGAGCGCAGTAGCCAGTTCCCCGTCTTTCGCCGCGATCCGCGGCAGGAGCTCGAAGAGAAACGCCGGATCGCCTTTCTCATATTTGTCCCACGAGTAGCTCCTGAATTCGGTCTCGCTTAGCTTCTTCTTGATGAAGCCTTCATAGTAGAGCTTCTGGAAATCGCGCTGCAACTGGCTATAGTTGCACCAGATGCCGAGGTCATCGGCCAGATGCATGCCTACCATACAGGCTTCGATGTTGGTCTGGCCCCTTGGCCCATCGGGGAATTTTTTGAAGAAGGCGCGGCCGAAATTGAGGCCGGCGCACGTATTCTGCCCCACGTCAGGGATGCCGTATTTCGCTGAGACGGAAGGGACCTTGATCACGGCGTGGCACCTGATGGGGCAGCTTGTACAGCCTGATCCGCGAACCGTATACTGCCACGCCTCGTCGCCGAGGAAGAAAGCCGCACTGTTCGTCCGGTAGGCGATCCTGTTCAGGTTGTGGGGTTCGCACGTCCCTGTCGCGACTGGACGGGGAGCCGCTCCCCACACGCGTCCCTTTCCGCCTTTCCAGCGCGTGCTCGGGTTGTAGAGCTCCGCCCACGGCTGCGGCTCGCTCGGCACGACGTGCTGGTTGTTCGCCCCAAGGAGTGAGAGATGGTACTTGATCAGCTTCTCCCACTCGCCCTTGTCGCCTGCAATCCGGACGCTGCCGGTGCCAACGATGCCGATGGCCTTGAGGTTTTTGGAACCCATCACCGAACCGATTCCACCGGCAGAGTGGGAAACTGAGTTCATGACATTGGACAGAGGGACCAGATTTTCACCCGCCGGACCGATGGCGGCCACTACCGCCTCGGGCCCCAGGATCTGCGAGATTGCCAGGGTGGTGTTGCGAATACCCTGGCCCCAGAGGCGGCGCGCATCCTGGATCTCCACCTTTTGGTCTACGATCGACAGCCAGACAGGACGGTCTGCCCTGCCCTTGATGACGATCGCGTCGTATCCCGCGTATTTCAGTTTGGCGGCAAACTGCCCGCCCATGTGTCCGGTCGCGACCAGAGGCTGCGGCCAGCAGGTCGGCCAGAGGGTGGTGATGGCAGTGCGACCATTGCAGGGAACACCGGTCCCGGCCAGCGGTCCGACGGCGTAAATGATCCTGTTATTCGGATCGTGCGGCTTTGTTCCCGCAGGTACCTCGTCCCACATAACCTTGTAGCCTATCCCGGTTCCTCCCAGATAGTCCTTATACCGCTCTATCGTATCTTCGGTCCAACTACGGCCGGTGGATAGGTCGACGTGGAGCACCTTCCCGGCCCAGCCTCCGTATTTAGCCATTGCCCTTCTCTCCTTCCTGTTCTCTACTGCACTCCAGATAGGGCAAGGCATCGTGCTCCTCCTCGTAGCCCACGATCATTGCCTTTATATGGGAGAGCGGCGTCCGACCGAGCGTAGCCATGTAGACATGGACAACAAGGTAAAGGACGAACAGGTACGCGCCAATGACATGGATAGCATCGAGAAGCTTCACGATGTTCCAGGCCAGAATATATTTGCGCACGAGCAGTATATCGCTGAAGAGAAGGCCGGTGACCACGAGAACCGGCGTGAAGATGCACATGACGGCGCCGTACGCGAGCTTCTGAAGAGGGTTAAATTTCTCGTCGGGCGACGGCCGGTGAGGATTCTCTTCTCCCTTGAAGATAGACCAGACATAAAATTTTGTTTGGCTGAAGATCCCTTCGATATCCCGTCTTCTCAACCTGTAATGACGACCCAGATGATTGCTTGCAAGGCCGTAGATCAGCCAGAAGACACAGGAGGCAACCATTGTCCAGCCCGCATATCTATGAATGAGGAGCGCAGTACTGTGGGACGGCAGGTCGGGGATCCCGGCCAGACGAAGCTGGATGCCGGTAGCGAGGAGCAGTGTGACGGCAGCAGCGTTGACCCAGTGCCACACCCGGAGCGGCAGGGGATGGAGATAGGTTTTTTTCATCGTTTCACCAGGGTCCGCACCGCGCCATGCACAATTACCGCGAGGACCACCACGGGCAGGAAGATAGTGCCCAGCCGATCGATCCAGCTAAAGGTGGAGTCAGGCCTGGAGGAGAATAGACTCGGTTTAGCCGCTCCCGGAATCATCCGCGCACTTGGGCTCGCACTTTTTCGTTGACCGGGCAGGTGACATTCAAAACAGGCAGTGGCTCTGTCGCCCTGCGGCCGCGCTGTGGTGGAGACACGCGGAGGGATCTTCCCCGTCAAATCACGCCAGGATACGTAGCTGAGCGCCTCGGCGGGACACGCCTCGACGCATTTCGGTTTTCCGTTGCACAGGTCGCATTTGGTCGCCTTATGCGAATCCGGGTCAAAGGAGATCATCTCCCACGGGCAGGCCTTCAGGCAGATCTTGCAGCCTGTGCACTTGTCCATATTGACCATGCGTGCGCCGGTCGAAGGTGCTACCACAATCGCATCCTCCGGGCAGATGTTGGCACAAGGGACAGGGTGAGGACACTGTTTGCAGACGTCCTGGACGACCAGGCCGCTTCCCCAGGCGCCCTGTCCTTCCCGCCACGCAAACAGAGCGTCGGGGCCGAAGTTGATGTTACGGTCAACCTTAATCCGCGATAGCGTTGGCGCGGCTTTGCCGTCATTAAATTCGGTGCAGGCCAGCTCACAACGGCCGCATCCCACACATGTCGCCGGGTCTGCGATCACGATGCCCTGGGCCTTCTCCATAATGATCAGCGGCGTTGATGCACCTCGAGCCAGAAGGGGAGCGAGCGCGGATGCCCCCACAATTGAAATGCCGCCCAGTTTCAAGATCTGACGACGGGAAAACAGATGGTTCAGACGGGGGGAGCTTTCGGGCGGTTCAAACATGTCGTGATGCTTATCCATCGTGTGGGCATTGTTGTGCGTACCCAAGTCGGTACGAATTGTAAATTATAATACTTTCATCTTCTTTGTGCAAGGATGGCACAAGGGTTGCCATGCACAGATAGTTATTTGCGCTTAGGACTCATGGTTGCCGAGGTACTTCTGTCTCATCTTCACTTTCTCTATCTTACCCGTGGGATTTCTCAGCACCTCATCGAAAATGATCCGCCTGGGTCTCTTATACCGGGGTAGGTTTTTCTCAAAAAACTGGAATAATTCTTTTTCTGTCTCGTCGGATTCTGGCACACCGGGTTTCAGCTTGATCACTGCGGCAACAACCTCACCCAGCCTGCTATCCGGAAGAGCGATTACCCCTACGTCATGTATCTTCGGCTGGGCCTGTATGATCTCTTCCACTTCCGAAGGATAAATGTTCTCGCCCCCGGAGATTATCAAATCTTTCTTCCGGTCGACGATCCAGTAAAAGCCGTCGCTGTCCATCTTTACCAGGTCTCCCGTGTACAACCAGCCGTCCTTGATGGTCTCAGCCGTTTTTTCAGGATTTTTGTAGTATTCCTTCATCACGCCGTTTCCTCTAACGAGAAGCTCACCAACCCCACCTTGAGGTACCTCTCTTCCTGACTCGTCAACGACCTTCGCTTCCCAGTTGAAACCAGGCACGCCTATCGACCCAGCCTTGTGCTCATTCTCGATACCCAGGTGGATGCTTTGAGGCCCTGTGCCCTCAGTAAGTCCATAGTTCTCCTCAAAAAGCATGCTGGGGAATTCCTCTTTCAAATGCTTTACCAGGCTTGGCGGAACCGGCTGGGCACCGGTCATTACCAGCCTCCAGTGGCTCAAATCATAATTCTCTTTCTTAAGCGTGCCCGTTTCCAGCTCCGTTAGAATATCCTGAATCCAGGGAACAAGGAGCATGTTGACCGAGGCTTTCTCCTCTTCCATCACCTCAAAAATCGCCTTCGGCGTGATCTTATCGCCCTGGATGACCGCGGTTGCGCCGAGAATCAGGCTCGACAGCCAGTGTATGAAATCCCCGGTGTGGTAAAGCGGCTTGAGAATTACAAAGATATCGCCTTTTGTCCGAAGACCATGTACAACCTCTATGATAGCAGCGTGCTCCATGTTGTTATGCGTCAATAGAATGGGCTTCGGGGTACCGGTTGTCCCCGAAGTGAAATAGAGCCCGCACGGATCGTGCGGCTCTATCGAGACGTGAATCGGGCCGGGGGAGGATTGGGTGATCATCGTTTCAAGGCCCTCCGCGTCATCGGGCACTTGCCTGCCATTCACTATATAGCTGTCTTTGATCAGAGTCCGGCCTCCAGAGCTCCGCACCTTGTCTACGAACTGTTCGTCAACGATGGCTAGCTTGGGTTCAGCTACTTGCACGCAATGCCTGAAGTCTTTTTCATTAAATCGGAAGTTAAGAGGAACTACGATTGCTCCTGTTCGAACAATGCCTAGGTATACTTCGAGCCATTTGATTGAGTTCATCATCCAGTGCACAACCATATCGCCTTTCCTGATTCCCCGATCTCTTAAGGCATTGGCGATTCTGTTCACCCTGGCGTCGAATTCTTTCCAGGTGATCTCGGTTCTGAGCCCTTTACTCGGCACACGCTCGATCAGGGCAACCTTATCAGGGTACATTCTCCCGTTTCGCGCAAGCATTTCCGAAAGGTTCACAGACGACTCCTATGTACTTCGTCGATTTTTCGGGCCCAGGCGCGGATAGATCCTCTCCCGGTAAAGAATAGCCAGAAGTACAGCGTATCCAGCGATGTTTACAGGAATACTATGGGGAATGAGCAGAAGGCTGCTTATCATGAGGATGAGCCTGGCAATGAGCCCGAGATTACCCGCAGAGTACCCGAGAAAAGACATGGAGATACCCGCTATAGCAAAGAATGCGGTTATCACTCTATAACCCGTGTAGATGATGGAGCCTTTGAGCATCAGCTCAGGCGAGTAGACGACGAGATAAGGGATGATGTAGGTGGGTGCGGATATAAGAAAGGCAAGATTTGTGGTTTTTAGAGGATCGGTCTTCGCGATACCGGCAGCAGCAAAGGAACAGGGCGCTGAAGGCGGGGTGATATTGCCGAGCACACCGAAGAAAAATATAAAAAGGTGTGCTGCATATGGGTTTACACCAGCCTTGATGAGCGCCGGTGCAGCGAGGATTGCCAGGATGAGATATGCAGTTACGGGAGGCAGAGGCAACCCGATAATCAACGATGCGATCATGGTGAGCACAAGGAGGACCAGCATATTGCCGCCCGCAAGATAGATGAGCGCCTCGGAAAACCGCAAGCCCATGCCTGTAAGGCTCAGCACTCCTTCTATGAGGCCGGCCGAGGCACATGCGATCGCCACAACCAGAGCATTCTTCGCTCCGCCCGCCAGCGCTGTCACGATCTTGGATGACGTCATGCGCGTTTTCTTCCTCAACATGGTTATCACAAGAATCGCAACAACCGCCCAGAAGCCCGCTTTCTTCGTGGATGCCTTCTCCACGAGCAGCAGATAAAGGATCACAAAAATCGGTATGAAGAGATGGGCGTTCTCCTTGAAGAGGGCTCCCACGCGGGGTAGTTCCGCCTTGGGGATCTTCGCCAGGCCCAACTTGGATGCCTGCACCTGTATGAACACAAAGACCGCCATGTAATACAGGAGGCCAGGAATTATGGCTGCGCGCATAACATCGACGTACGTCCCTCCCACAAGCTCAGGGATGATAAAGGCAGCCGCACCCATCACGGGAGGAACCAGCATCCCCCCCGTGGATGCTAGCGCCTCGATGGCCCCGGCCATTATAGGTTTGTAGCCAGACCTGACCATCAAGGGTATGGTGAATGTTCCGACCGCCGCCACATTTGCGGTCTGACTGCCTGTCATCATGCCAAAGAGGCAGCTTCCCAGAACTGCCGCCTTCGCTGCGCCACCCTTGAACCTCCCGAAGAGACCAAAGCCGATGCTGGTAAGCGAAGAGGTTGCCCCGGACTGCTCCAGGAACGAACCAAAAATGAGAAAGACGATGATAACGGTGGCGGAGACACTAAGGGCTATGCCCAGGATGCCGTCCGTGCTCAAGAACATATGGTTAACAATGCGCGGGAAGGTATAGCCGCTGTGGGCAAGCACGGGTGGCAGATACGTGCCGAAGAGCACGTAAGCGAGGCCAATGAAGATAATGATGCACATTGCCCAGCCCATAATGCGCCGAGTGGCTTCGATCACGAGGGCGATCGCTACAAAACTGACAATAGAATCGACGAAGTCCGGCCCGCCCGCCCGCGACGAGATGCCCTCATAGTCGAGCATAACGTAAGCTCCGATTGCAAAGCTGAGCGCCACGAGAAAAAGATCGAGATAGAAGAGCGCCGGCCTTTGTTCTCCGTTCTCCGGTTTCCTGAAGGGGAAAATGAGAAAGATGAGGACCAGTGTGAAAACAAGGTGGGCCGTGCGCTGCTGCATTGCCGGATAGAGACGGAAACCGGCGGTATAGAGATGGAATAACGACATCGCGACGGCGATGACGGTAATGGTCCGCGCTCGCGTGATAACTCGCATTCGCCCTCTGTTACTTGCCGGAGCCGGCCTCTTTAAAGTATCTCTCCGCGCCCGGATGGAACGGGGTTGCTATGGTTATCCGGGCATTCTTGAGGGTCATATACTTGATCTGGGGGCAGATAGCGATCAGCTCATCGTGCTTCTCAAAAAGCGTTTTTGTAATCTTGTAGACAAGGTCTGCATCGACAGCAGTTTCCGTCTCCAGAATGCTCCCGAACACGAGAATCGGGGTCTCCTGCGTGACACCCTTGTAAGCGTTTGGTTTCAGCGCATCGCCGTAGAAATAGGGGTTGACGGCGAGGACTTTTTTGAGGACGGCCGGATCGGCCGGTATGATCCGGATGTCCTTCTCAAGAGCGAGTTGCTGCAGGGCCGGTATCGGGTAGGTCCCTGCAATGAATCCGGCATCGATGCTGCCGTCCTGTATCCCTTCAGCGACTTCATTGTAGCCCAGCCAGAGCTGTTTATACATATCTTTTGCAACACCATGAGCCGCGATGAAATCAACGCTGATCTGGGCGGTGCCGCTGCCTGCGGCCCCAACCCCCACCCGCTTACCTTTAAGGTCAGCATACGACTTTATGGATGAATTCTTGGCAACGACGAGGCAGAGCTCGGCGCCGTGAACAAAGGTAACGGATCGCAGCGACGATATCGCCTTGGTGAATGGGGCCTGTCCCACGTACGCCTGATAGAATACCTTTGAATCGCCGATGCCGAAGGCAGGCTGGTTCTTTTCGGCCTTTTCCGCCATCAGCTTCGCCATGGCCGCTGTACCGCCCGTCGCTTCCACCATCATCTGTACTTCGGGTATGTACTTGTTCATCACGGTAGCGATCGATCCGCCAGCCATATAGGCAGTGCCACCAGCACCGGGTGTGTAGATAGGAATAACTGTCTTTGATGCTGCTGAAGAAACGACAAGAAATAGAGACATCAAAACAACTGCCCCAATCTGTAGCTCTTTCATAATCCCCCCCCTTTTTTTTGCGATGCATAGCGATGGCAAAGCACACCGTGCCATTCTCCCGAAACTACGCCATCAGCCTAGTTCCCTTCTGCCCGAGAAGCCCGCAACTTCCATCGGGGCTCCATCTTGCCCTCTACCAGCCTCTTTTCGCGAGAGCCTTTGCGTAATCCGTCTGCATCGCCCGTACATATTGTATCTGCTCTTCCGTGAACCATTTTTTTAGATTGATTTTGTTGACCGGATACTGAGGTCTCTGGAAATAGTGTTTGGTCCTATAGGGCTTCGTCGCATCGAAAGCCAAACCGCCCTCCCAGCCGCCTATGCCACTCTGGCGCACCTCAAGAGGTTGGGCCGCTATGCCGCGCATGCCTCGCGGGAGTTTCAGGACGTCATGATCGGGATCGACCCTACTTTCCAGAGCCCACATTACATCATCGGCGCAGTAAATGTCAACGTCTTCGTCAACGGCGATAGCCATACGCATACCGGGAGCATCAGCAAGGGCTGCCATGAGAATATTCCGCTGGAACCCTTCATCCTGGGCTCTTTCCTTGCGAATCTGGAAGATGACGCCGCTGCCCCATTTGAAGTAATCGGGGATATTGACGTCAACACAGATTCCCGGAGCTATCCTTTCAGCCAGCTCGAAGAAACTCGCTTCTCTCGAAAAATCGAAACATGTGTATTCGAGTCCTGCGGCAAGCGGCGTATAAAAGATGGGTTTCGTTTTGCGCATGGTCATTGCCGTGACCGTTAACTTCCTGACCTTCCATGCAGTGCCCATATACCCAACCCATTCAGGAAAGAAATTTGTTTCACCCTGTTTTTGCACACCCAGTCTCTCGGACTCGTCACTCTCCCACACGTTTTCGGAGGTTGGCTCAAGGTATCCTTCAAGCACGATCTCCGCATTCGCAATCGCGTATGCATCAACTGTTCGTGCCTTTACGAGTTCAATCGGTGCACCCTGCACACGCCCGGCTATCCCGAGCTCATCACTGCCATGAGGAACGATGGTTCGGACGTGCCAGGCCCCGGCTACCATTCCGACAGCAGGTGGAGGATTTATATTCACGGTAACCGGAATCCTTGCATCGCGGTGGGTCTTGAAGCACGTCGTACCTATGTGGGTGATCTGCGCTGTTGAGATGGATGCCCAATTCTTGCCTCTGAAATGAATCCGGTTAAACGAAATATTCGTATCGCCTTTCCTGTACGTATCGCACAGGAGCTGGTTGCCGCAGCCCATAATGCGACCGGCATCAAACTCCGTATGCTTGATGACCGGAAGCGTGGCCAGGACATCAATATGCTTGTCGATAACAACTTCCTGAACAGGAGCGTCCTTGACAACTTTTGGCGGAATGGGGCAGTGAAGCGCGTCAACGAACTTAAATTTCATTTTGTTCGGATCTTGAACGCCAAAAACATCTGCCCACGGTGCACGCCTCCCGAATAGGTTTGCTACGTCAAGGAAATTCGGATAGCCTTTGATTTTCTCAAACATGAGAATAGGGCCTTTTTCAAACGATTTTGCGATACCAGCAATCTCATATATGGGATCCACCTCCCCTTTGACATGCAGAATTTCGTTTTTGCCTTCCAAATATGCCAGTGCAGAACGTATGCTGGTCGGATCCTTCTTCGGCATATTTACCCCGGTTCTGTTCACCTTTACTGATTTTTTCATTCCCACGTCCTCCTTCATTATTTGGTTACACTGTTTGATCGTCTGTTGCTGATGTGCTAAAGCCATCTCCTCTTGTTCTTGTGGTTGCCCCGACAGGGAGCGCCCATCGGTATTGACGAGAACGTTAGCCTCGGTTGCAATGCTTATGCCTTATTCGACCGCGGGAAAAGGCTTGGAATTGCGTGTAATTTGTGACAAGGTAAAAAAAAGGGTATGCTTTTTATGTCCATAAATGGGACATGTCCTAAGAATGGAGGCAGAAAGGCTGATGAAAGACCAAAAATTACTGTCCAATGTTCTGACCGAAGTCCTGGGCAACTACGGCTCCAGCCCTGTCATCGCAACGGCAATTCGATTTCTTCTAAGAAATCCGTATGAAAGTGTGATTGTCGTCGACAAGAACCTGCGCATCCAGTTCATGGACAGGGCTTCCGAGGAGTCTTTCGGTTTAGCGCAGGGTGGAGCGAAGGGAAGGGACATAAGGGAGCTTATTCCTCAGTCAGGCTTGCCACATGTTGTGGAAACAGGACTGCCATTTATCGGGAGGATATTTGAAGTAGGAGGACGTAGAAGAATCGCCGCTGTTTATCCTCTTAAGCAGCATGGCGAGATTGTCGGCGCCTTCGGAAAAATCATATTCAATTCCATCGAAGAGATAGAAAGAATAAATAGCGAAATTCAGAAGCTCAAGAAGGAACTCCATTATCTTAAGCAAAAAGAGCAGAACGAGTATAGCTCCATTTACACATTCGGGGACATTCTTGGCAAAAGCCATTTGATCACAGAGGCTGTTGAAATTGCCAAGAAGATATCCCTTCTCAACGCCGATGTTCTGATCATAGGAGAAAGCGGGACAGGCAAAGAACTCTTCGCACATGGCATTCATGGATACGTGGGCGTGGACAAACCTTTTGTGCGGCTTAACTGCCCTGCCATCCCTTTCGACCTCGCAGAGTCAGAGCTCTTTGGGTACGAAAGGGGTGCATTCACTGGGGCCGTCTCCTCCGGAAAGGCAGGAAGCTTTGAGATAGCCAACAATGGGACAATATTCCTCGATGAAATCTCCTCCCTATCTCTATCAATTCAAGCAAAACTGCTCAGAGTCCTTCAAGAGAAGGAGATTGGACGACTGGGCAGCACGAAGACCAGGAAGATAAATTTCCGATTGATTACGGCTACCAGTACGGACCTAAGAACCTTAATAAATGAGGGGAAGTTTCGTGATGACCTTTACTATCGAATCGCAAAAGCGGTCATTCAAGTCCCAGCGCTCCGGGATCGAAGAGAGGACATCCCCGTCTATCTCGACCACTTCCTTGATAAGATCAATCAATCCTTCAACACGCAGATCCGGCGTATCTCAAAAAAAGCTCTTGATCTCCTCGTCAATTACCCGTGGCCGGGGAATGTGAGGGAGCTGATCAATGTACTGGAACAATCGGTGCTTGCTGCGTCGAACGAGAAGGAGATCGCGCAAACTCACTTGCCGCAAGACATTGTCCAACGCTCTCGCGGAATGCTCGGGAAAAGTCTCCGAAAGGACACCAATAGCATCCAGGATGCCGTCATGAGAACAGAGAAGGAATTGATGCTATCTGCCCTCACAGAAACCGGGGGTAACAAAAGAAAAGCGGCCAGGTCCATAAACATGCCGCGCTCCACGTTCTATCAGAAATTAAGAGCGTACGGAATAGGACTGAAGGTTTGATACGAAGAAAAACGGTAAGAGCGCCGAGACTATAAATGTGTATGAGGTCCGCGCCGTAACTTCCGCGGCCTGGGGAAAAGATCGCTCAATATTAGGACATCCTTCGTAGACAAACTCTGTTGTCAAAAGAATGAGGCAAGGCTTGCGTTGACATTCGAGACATTTTTCTTGAAATAGAGAAATGCGGGTGGTAGTAATTAGCCAGATGTGCCCTGGAGCGGCCAAGGCCAAAGCGGGGCAAAGGACAGATTCGTAGGAATGGGGAGGTTGAAGATGGCTAAGAACCTGCAGGAGTTTTTGAAGGAGCTGAAAGAAATCGAAGGGGAATTATTGGAGGTCGATAAACGGGTTAACCCGGCTAAGTACGAAGTGACGGGTATTCTACGAAAACTTGAAGAGAAGGCGTTATTCCCGGCAGTGATATTCAATGATTGCATCACTGTCAGTGGAGGCAAGACGAACATAAGAGTCCTGAGTAATCTTTTCGGCACCAGGTCGAGATGCGCCTTAGCGCTGGGTCTGCCAACAAATGATTCAGAGCTTCCGTTGAGCTTGGAATACTGCCGGCGCGCCGAGAAACAGGTCGAGCCTGTAATTGTCACAAGATCTGAAGCACCGGTAAAAGAGGTCGTAAAAGATGGAGCCCAAGCAGACTTAAGCGCATTGCCCATTGTTCGGCATCACGAAATGGACCCCGCACCTTATATTGACATGGTTACGTGCCACCGCAGCAAATCTACCGGAGCCTATAATACCGCTTTCCAACGAACGATGTACAAAGGGCCTCAGAAGTTGGGTCTTTTTATGGCGCAAAGGCACAATCTGGCGATATGCAAGGAATACGAGAAAGAAGGTCTACCGGCTCCGGTAATAATCATCGTCGGTCATCATCCGGCATTCTACCTGGGCGCACTAAATCTGAGACCGTGGGGAATCGATGATTATCATGTGATAGGCGGGGTAATGGCTGAGCCACTGAGACTGGTAGAATCGGAGACATGGGGAGAGCGTTTCTTGGTTCCTGCCGATGCCGAGATCGTTATCGAAGGTGAAGTAAGACCGAATGTAAGGGAAGCCGAGGGTCCGTTTGGCGAATGGCCGGCCTATTATGGACCGCAGAGACTGTCTGAGGTGGTCGATGTCAAGGCAATAACCCACAGAAGCAACCCTATACACCAGGATATCTTTGTCGGCCACAGGGAGAACTGGATTCTCGGAGGTATTCCCAAAGAGGGCGATGTCTTCCACGCCATAAGGGGCTACGTTCCAACCGTGAAGGCCGTTCACTTCGCTTTGTCGGGTGACGGCAGACTGAACTGTTATATCTCCATAGACAAGCAGCGTGATGGCGAACCGAAACAAGCAGCGCTGTGTGCCCTGTCCGTGTGCGATTTTGTCAAGAATATAGTGGTCGTGGACAAAGATGTGAATCCTTTTAACGAAGGAGAGGTTCTATGGTGTGTAGCCACCAGGTGTCAGCCGGATAAGGATATAGATATTTTGAGGGACGTTAAGTGCTCGCCCCTCGACCCTTCGATAGTAGAAGAGCATATGGGTTCAAAAATGATAATAGACGCAACGGTACCTTTGAACCGCCCCTATTCATTGAGACTTAAGGTACCGGGCGAGGTGCTTAGCCGGATCAGCCTCGATGATTACTTCGATTCACAGATTCTTGACAAATGCCCGAGATTTATAGATTCGTTGAGAAGTTGTTGAGTCTACAGAACAGGAGGTCTTTATAATGGCGATAATAGCATGGGTTAAGTGTCCAGATTGTTTTTTTGACTTTTATTGTGACATCAAGGCATTTGAAAAACACTTAAATCAGAAACTCCTTTGCCCGCGCTGTGGAAAACAGTTCTTCTTAAGTGAGAGCTCTGAGGCCGGGAAGGGAAATGGATAGAAGGGTTACAATCTATTCGCATGCGGCATGGCTCGACCGGTGGAACCGTACCTGTGGTCTCCGGATGGGGAAGAGGATCCCGACTTTTCACAAGATTACGTGAGGAGGTTTGAACATGGCAATGGAAACGGCCATACCCAACGGGTCCGATAGCGCCCAAAGACTTGGTTTTTTTCGGCGCAACAGGGCTGTTATCCTGTTCATTGCTGGTATCGTAGCTGCCCTTGTCGTGGCACGGCTTCCCATAACGGGCGTCACCCGCGAGCTTCAACTCACCCTGGCCGCATTCACCTTCGTCGTCGTGATGTGGGTCGCTGAAGTCCTTCCGGTGGGCGTCTCGGCGGTGCTTTTTTGTATGGTACTGGTGGTCCTTCTGGGAAAGAAAATGCCGGCCACGGTTGTTTTTAGCGGATTTTCGAACCCTACGATCTGGCTCATGATCGGTGCCTTATTGCTCGGAGAGGCGACCGTGACGACGGGTGTGGCAAACCGTATCGCATACCTCACGATGCGTCTCGGGGGGTCATCGCACAGGAGGCTCTTGATATATGTCTGGCTGGCCCAGACGATACTGGCCTTGATTACGCCTGCGGCGAATGCCCGCGCGGCCATGTTCATCCCCATAATGGTGGGTATCGTCCAGGCATATAAGGCAAAGCCCAACAGCAGATTTGCCTCCAATCTGTTATTGCACATTTTCTGGGCGATCCAGTTCGGCGCGGCACTCTGGTACACAGGCACCATTATCAATCCGCAGATCATGGGCATTCTCAGGGCAGTGACCGGGTATGGCCCCTCGTACTTCGTTTATGTGGTCTGGAACTTCATACCCATGATGATATTTGCCGTCGCGACCTTCATCATTATTGAATGGATGATGCCCGCTGAGAAGGATCTGATCAAGGGCGGGAACGTCGATATTCTGGACAAGAAACTGGCTGAGATGGGGCCTATGTCGGCAGACGAGTGGAAGGCCCTCATTTTTTTTGTCGTCGCCATCGCCTTGTGGGCAACGGAAAAACTCCATCACATCGAAACCTCATGGGTGGCGCTGGGCCTTGCGGGGCTCCTCTTCCTCCCGAGGGTCGGCGTGCTGAAGGCAAAAGCCCTTAGCAACCTGAACTGGGATATCATACTGCTCATGGCAGTCTCGCTGGGGATAATCAACATAATGAGCGTCGTGAAGCTGGACATCTGGGTCACGGA
>Ga0209039_10000049_pt1 | contig 97727 bp, 75 predicted proteins | sample BogFormECP12_OM1_FD_188238 | JGI IMG/M metagenome (GOLD analysis project Ga0209039, IMG submission 188238) | Bog forest soil microbial communities from Calvert Island, British Columbia, Canada - ECP12_OM1 (SPAdes) (version 2) | ecosystem: Environmental > Aquatic > Freshwater > Wetlands > Bog ... | reverse complement strand
AAGCTCTTGACGTATTTGCGCTCGAATTTCGCGCCGTCGATGTAGACCTGTTCCGGGAAATCCAGCGCCACGGCCACCGGAATCACCCTGGAGGACTTCGCTCCCAGGGTGAAGGTGAGGCTGATGGCCGCTCCGTAGTCACTACGCAGGAGCGGTTGCCGTTTTTCGAAGAAGCTCCCGTCGGCGTTTAACAGCAGATCGCCCGTGTACCGGTTCAGGCAGAAGTACGGCTGGATGTCCAGCGCAACGCCAGGCAATTCCGGAACCGCCAGAACCATGCGGTTGGCGCTTGCCTTGCTGCCCATCACCACGCCCCGCACGCCCGCCGAATGGAACTCCTCATGCTTCTGGCCATCCACTGCCGCGATGCCGATGTAGACGCTGTCCTGGTCGGTCGGCTTGAGCTCCTTCTCCTGCAGGTTGACCAGCGACGGCCGGGGCACCACCAGCGTGATCTCCTCAGCCTCGTTCCCGGCGTTTTCCACCTCGAACTCTTCCACCCCCAGCGGCATCAGCACCTGGTCTCCCCCGGAGAGCAATGGAGAAATCAGTCTGCGGGTTACCTTCACCTTCCCCAGCTTGTAGGCAATTTCCAGCGACGGCGTGGCGATGGTGAGGGCTACGTTCTTTTCCGGAACTGCCGGGTGGTAGTAGTTCTTGACCGCCGGAATATCGTCGGCCAGTTCGGTGGCTCCCGGCTGCTTCTGGGTCAACATAGCGAACTTATCGCCGATGCGGATGAAGGGCGCGGAGGCGAACTGGACCGCCGTCTGGTTGAGCATGATGAGCCGGCCCGCGTCGTTCAGCCGGTTGTACAGCCCGTAGGGGGAAATGCCGATCGAGCACGTGGGCGCTCCTTGCAGGGCTACCGTTTGCGGAAATTGCAGGGTCTTGGACATGCCCTGGAAATGGACCGCCATTTTGTTGTGTTCATAGATGGCGGTCACCTTGGGTCCGGGGATGGTATATACGTCGCGCACGTCGAACGCAGTGGATTTCGGCATTTTACTTTCCCTCATGGATGGTTTGCGTCTCGCCGGCGGGGGCGGGACCGGGTTGGTGTTTCGCCCGCGGGCGCGGGACCTGGTATGCTCTTGCGTCCATTTGTTGTTCCGGGCGCCAACCCCGGAATTTCAGATTCGTTGCAGGCGCCCGGAATAATGGATTGAATCCGCTGTGCGGAGGGCGCTTTTCCCTAGCACTTTCCTGCCCATGGATTCGATTCTTTCCCCTTCTTCTTGGCCGGCGTCTTCGGCAGAGCCACGGGCGCCTCGTCGGGCAGGTTCTTCTCGGCGCTCAGGTCGATCGGCATCTTCGTCGATGGATAAGTCTTCACCGCGCCGTAGACCAGATCCGCGGCCGCGCGGATCGAATCCGGCGAGCCTGAGAAATTGCAGATCACCGCATCGGCTTCCTTGGTTACGCCTTTGCGGTACGGGAAGTTGGTCACCACGATGACCGTATGTCCCGCTTTTTTCAAGGCCTGCACCAGGTGCCGGTTGTTGCCGCGCTTTTCAATGCGCGCGTAGTAGTTGGTCATCACCACCAGGTCTGCTTGTTTCGCCAGACTCAGCGCCTCCTCCACTTCCTCGTCCCCGGCGAAAAAGGCCGTGTCGTCCAGGATGAGGTTGGTGGAATGCTTGGTCATCTGTTCGCTGAACATGTGCGGGTGGCTGTAAAGATCCTTGCCCAGGAAGGAGTAGGGAATCACCTGTTCCACGACCAGGACTTTCTTGTCCTTGCTCACCGGCAGCAGCTTCTTGTCGTCGCGCACCACCAGCAGGGCTTTGTTCGCCACTTCCCGGGAGAACTCCTGGACTTCCTTGCTCCGGACGTTGGCTGCGGTCTTGGCCGGATCCATCTTCCCGGCTTTCTCGAACAGGCCCTGGTCGTACTTCATCTCTAGCAACCGCCGGCACGCGTCGTTGAGCCGCTCAATGGGAAGCTCGCCGCGCTCCACCGCGCCCTTGATCCCGAAGAAGCACTGGGAGCGCGATTCGTCGTCCGCCTTGAGCAGGATGGTGTCCACGCCGGCCTTGATCGCCATGGCGCACGCCAGGGGGAGCGGCCACTTCCTCAGCACGGCGGCCATGCCGATGGCGTCGGAAACCACCACGCCCTTGAATCCCATCTCTTTCCTCAGAAGATCGACCAGGATCTTCGAGGAAAACGTGGTGGGGAACTCTTTGTCGAAGGCCGGGAAGATCGTATGCGCGGTCATCAGGGCCTTGGCGCCCGCATCGATGCCCGCCTGGAAGGGGACCAGCTCCACCGCGCGCATCCGCTTCAGGTCCCCGCGGCACGTGTCCAGCACGTCGTGCGCGTCGGTCGCCGAATCGCCGCGCCCGGCGAAGTGCTTGACCGTGGCCACAATGCCCGCGTCCTGATAGCCGCGCACCGTGGCTGCCACATACTTCGCGCAGACCTTGGGATCGTCGCCGAAGGAGCGCACTCCGATTTCGGGGTTCAGCGGATTGATGTTGACGTCGCAGACCGGGTGGTAGAACTGGGTGACGCCGATGAGAGCCATCTGCTTGCCCAGCGTATTCGCCACCTTATAGGCCACATCGAGGTCGCCGATGGCGGTCATTCCCATCGGCGGCGGGAACTGCACCACGTGACCGGCGGTGTAATCGTTCTTGAAATCGCCTTCCATGTCGATGGTGATGTGCAGGGGGATTCCCGCGGGCCGTTTCATGGCGATTTCCTGCAGTTTGTTGAGCGCCGCGGTCAGCTCTTCCGGAGTCACGCTCACGCCGAAGCTGCGATCGTCGAAGTAGGTATGCGCGATGTCGAACCAGTCCTTCGGCTTTTTAAAGGTGAGGTCCACCTGCGAACGTCCCCAATACTTGTTCTTGCATGTCTCCAGGGCATACGGTTCCAGGCAAAGGCCCCCGGCGTGCAGCTTGGTGATCTGCTCAATCCCCGAAGGCGTCAGGTAAGCCCCCCGCCAGGTGAAGGTGAGAACCTGGCCGCATTTTTCCGCCAGGGTCATTTTCGCCAACTTGGCCGCAACAAAACTGTCTCGTTCTTTCGACATCGTGTCTCTCCTCGATAATTATCTTACGACTCCACACATCATACCTTAAGAGTAAATCGCATTACTATGGGATCTGGCAAGCCCCTTCCCACAGCTCGCGGGCGCCCGTTATTGTCGCGTTTCGAGAGCCAGGCTATTCTCCTCCTGGCCCTGCCGCGTGCCTTGTCCGCTGCGGACGGATTAGTCCTGGCCGGGCCCGGTGAGCATGGCCTTCGCCTGCCCATCAGGTCAATGCCTGCCGCGGATCATGGCGGTGCCCAGGCTGCCCTGGGGGCAGTATTCTGCTGATCAACTCGACGTGATTGCCTCGGAACCATGCCCCATGTGGCGCATTTGCGGGACTGTGATTCTCTTCAAATGGGAACAATCTTGGTTTTTTGTCCCCGCCAAGGCCCTCCAGGCGCGTCCGGGGGGCTTCACCCTGGAACGAACCCGGGAAACATCGCCAGCGGAGGGAAGTGGGAGTATATTGTTACTTGCCGCGAGACAACATGGAAATCCTGGCTCAAAGGCTTCCAAAAGCTTCGGCTCGAGCCCGGCGAACGCGCCACAATCACGTTCCAAATGACTCCCGGCCTGCTGTCGTTCCACGGCGTGAATATCAAGTATGTCGTGGAACCCGGAGCTTTTGAGATGGTGGTCGGCAATTCCTCGCGGCATGCCGATCTCCACAAGCTGGTTCTGCAGGTGGCCAGCTAGAAGGACCCGCTTGAGAATACCCATTCCCCATCCGCTCCGCCTTCTGTTGGCAGGGGGGTGGGAGACCGGACAACCGCGCTGGGCAACTCCGCACGGCGCCTCACCACCCTGGATCTGCGGGGAAAGCGAGTAGAAGTCGATGAGCGGTACAGGCATAAAACTCTCCTTCGGGGAAAAATTCGGATACGGCCTGGGCGACCTGGCCGCCAACCTCGTCTTCCAGACGGTGATGGCCCTGCAGATGATCTTCTACACCGACACCTTCGGGTTGTCGGCGGCCCAGGCGGGAACGATGACTCTCTTCGTCGGCCTGGGAGCGGCGTTGTTCAATCCGGTGATGGGCGTCATCGCCGACCGCACCCATACCCGCTGGGGCAGATTCCGCCCCTGGCTGCTATGGACCGCCGTGCCCTTTGGCGTGATCGTCGTTCTGACCTTCACCACGCCCGATCTGAGCCCCTCGGCCAAGCTCATCTATGCCTGGGTTACCTATCTGCTGCTGCGCCTCGTCTATACGGCCAACAACGTTCCTTACTCGGCGCTGACCGGCGTCATGACCGACGACCCCACCGAGCGCAACAGCATCACATCCTTCCGTCAGTTCTTCGCCAATATTGCGGGCTTCGTCGTGGGAAGCCTGGCGATTCCCATGGTCGCCATCCTGGGCCACGGCAATAACGCCCGCGGCTTCCAGTGGACGATGGGGCTCTTCTCGGTGATCGGCGCCGTGCTGTTCGTAGTGGCCTTTGCCGTGACCAGAGAGCGCATTGAGCCCGATCCGCAGCAGAATACCTCCGTGAAGCGGGACTTGGCAGACCTGATGAAGAACGGCCCGTGGATCGCGCTCTTCGTGGTCACGAACTTCTACTTTATCGCCCTGGCCATGCGCAACAGCATGATGCTGCCCTACTTCAAGTACTGCTCCGGCAACCAGTTCCTCTACAGTTGGTTCAATGGCTTCGGATTGACGGCGATTCTGATTGGCGTCGCCTGTTCCACTGCCTTCACCAAGCGAATAGGCAGGCGCGCGCTCTTCTTCTGGAGCATGCTGCTGACGGGCATCTTCAATTGCGCGCTCTACTTCCTGTCGCCCACCGCCATCGTGCCCATCATTCTTCTCGAGGTCGCGCGCCAATTCGCCTTCGGCTGCTCCGGCCCCGTGCTGTGGGCCATGATGGCCGACGTCGCCGACTACGGCGAATGGAAGACGGGGCGCCGCGCTACCGGCACGGTGATCTCGGCGGTGGTCTTTGCGCTGTGGACAGGATTGGCTATTGGCGGCGCCATCGCCCCATGGCTTCTCTCCTACTATGGCTATCAGGCCAACGTCCAGCAGACGGAACACGCGCTGCTGGGCATCCGCCTCATCGCCTCGGTATACTCCGGCGCGGCCTTCCTTGCCGTCGCGGTGAGCCTGCTCTTCTACGGCATCTCCATGAAGCGGAACCTCGCCATCTCGCACGATCTCGCCGAGCGGCGCAAGAGTCACCATAGCGCCTCTTGAGATATGCTTCATCCGCGGCCGGCATAGGTTTTGCGGCCGGTCCGCGGCCGGAACGGGCAAGCTGTCAAAGGCGGCGTAAAGGGAGACCTGGCCCTCGGCAGGACCAGCCCCAGGAAATCGAAGCCGCCTTCACCGTCACCGGCTCTCTCGCCCTCCCCAAATAACCCCCAAAACACCGCGGGCAGACTCCGAGGGAGTCTGCCCGCGACGCAAATGCCCAGCATCAGTTTCCGGGGAATTCGTCCTTCGCCCGCTCCTCCCGTTTTCCACCGGGACCAAGCAGCCTGATCTGTGAAACGATCGCGCAAAGCAGCGACCAGATCAGCAGCAGAAGCCCCAACGCCGTCAGCGCGAACCCGCCCAGGGCACCTGGTCCAGTGGTCGTGGTGCACAGATTGAAAGACGCCCCCGAAACCGGGAGAGCGGCGGTCAGGCCCACGCTCCCATGGCAATATCCAAAGATCAATCCCAGCCCCGCTGCCAGCAACAGCACAGACAGGATCAGGGGGCGGTCAGGTTTCATGCGCGTCACCTCGCTGTTTCGTTCAAGGGCCATAGTCTACCTCGAACAGCGCGAATCCTCAATCCGCCACCCGTCGCGAAGCAGGGCAACGGATGCTTACGTGCCGGCCGCAAATCCGGAAACTCGATGCGCGGGCTCCGCTCGAACGCAAGCCGCTACTTGAGCAACAGCACCGAAGCCGCCGATACGATTCCGGCAACGGAGAAGACGATGCCCAGATACCAGTAAGTGCGGCGTCGGGTGAGCAGCGTGACCGAGGTGATGACGAGACCGATCTCCAGCAGTGCCTCGCCCAGATCGAAGCGGTTGGCGTGCGCCTCGGCCTGCTCGACCTTGGCTTCAAACGCCTCGGCTTTTTCCTTGTCGTCTTTCAGCTCATCGGTCCATTTGGCCTGGTGATCGGCATAGCCCTTGGCAATCTTTTTCGCGGCTTCCTGGTCGGCGACGGTCAGAGCGCTGAGCAGATCGGCGGCCAGGAAAGTGTCGTTGGAACGAATCTTGTGGGCCTGGTATTCGTTCCACTGGTCGGTGGCCTTGTTCTGGTCGAGGATGGCCTCGGTGTGGGTGCGATGACCGAGCACGGTGACCACGGCCACCAGCACGGCCAGCACAGCCATGGTAAAGGCGACGGGGCGGAGGGTGGATTCGTGTTCGGCGTGCTCGGCGTTCTCCTGCAATTCCTGAGCTTCGTTGGGTTCCATGGGGACTTTCTCCTTGCAAATGAGGATGTGGCGAGCGCCTATTTGCGCTTCCAGCGCACGCCGTCTTTGGAGTCTTCGAGGACAACACCCTTCTCCGCCAGTTCGTTGCGGATCTGGTCGGCGCGGGCAAAGTTACGCTGCCGTTTTGCCAGTGTACGCTCGGCTACCAGGGCGTCAATGGCCTCATCGGTGAGCGATTGGCGGGCACGCAGTTCGGGAGCCACATCGGCCAGGCGGCCGGAGCGCGCGGCCCATTCCAGAGCGCGGCGGGTGGGTTCGGCGTCGCGGTCCTCGATCACGTCAAAGACCGCGTCAAAGCCTGCCAGGACGGCCAGGATCGCTTCGCGGTCGGCGGCATAGAAGTGCCCCTGGTCGATGGAGGTGTTGGCCGCGCGGATCAGGTCGAAGATGGGGGCGCGTGCTTCGGCGGTGTTCAGGTCGTTGGAGAGCGCGGCTAAGTAGTCTGTTTGCGCCGTTTTTGCGGCGGCTTGCAGTTCGGGGTTTGCGCCGGGCGGAAAGTTGCCCTGAGCGAGGCGCTGATGAAAGGTGCGGAGGCGCTCAACGGCGTTGGTGGCTTCAATGAGGCCGTCGAAGGTGAAGTTGAGCTGGTGGCGGTAGGGCACGGAGACCAGCGCGAGGCGGATGGCCGAGGCCTTGTAGCCCTTCAAGAGCAGGTCGCGGAGGGTATAGAAGTTGCCCTCGCTCTTGGACATCTTGCGCCCGTCCACCAGCAGGAAGCGGACGTGCATCCAATGTCGGGCAAAGGGCTTATGGGTCACGCTCTCGCTCTGCGCAATCTCGTTTTCGTGGTGCGGGAAGATCAGGTCTTCGCCGCCGGCGTGCAGGTCGAAGCTCTCGCCCAGGTACTCCAGGGCCATGGCGGAGCACTCGATATGCCAGCCGGGACGGCCGCAGCCAATGGGGGTATCCCAAAAGGTTTCGCCGGGTTTGGCGGCTTTCCACAGGGCAAAGTCGCGGGCCGAGTCCTTTTCGTAGCGGTCCAAATCAACACGCGCGCCGTCTTCCATGCCGCTCAGGTCCTTTTTACTCAGCTTGCCGTACTCCGGAAATGAGGCCAGGCGGAAGTACCAAGAGCCGTCTTCGGCCTGGTAGGCTGCGCCGACGGCGGCCAGGTGCTGGACGAGCGCAACCATCTGGGAAATGTGGCCGGTGGCGCGCACCAGGACCTCCGGCCTTTCAATTTGAAGAGCTTCCAGGTCCTCCAAGAAAGCCTTCTCGAAGGGGGCCGTGTACTCGCCGATGGGGATGCCCGCGGCGGCGGCGTTTTGAATGATGCGGTCGTCCACGTCGGTGATGTTCATGACGTGACGGACCGGGGTTCCGGTGAACTTGAGGAAGCGGCGCAGGACGTCAACTGCCAGGAAAGTGCGGAAGTTGCCGATGTGGCCGTAGTCGTAGACCGTGGGTCCGCAGGCATAGATGCGCAGGGCCTTGCCGTCCATGGGGACGAGGTCGTCGAGTTGTCCGGACAGGGTGTTGAAGAGGCGGAGTGTCATCGGTCCCTGGTCGAGCTGCTTGCTGCTCAAGAAAATGGTCTGTTTTTGGGCCTTTTCGATTGTAGCAAGTCAGTGGACAGTGAACAGTGGACAGTGGACCAGTGGAGTTTGAAAGGGCCGCTTGGCAGGCTCACGAATTTGCTGACCTGGAGGGCGGCAAAGAGCAGGTTTGAATACCAATTTGCAGGAAAGTCGGCCTGCGGATAGGCAGAACAATGAAAAAGGACGCCTGGAAGTCTCCAGAAAAGAGCAAAACAAGGAGAAATAGGGTCGTTTTAGCGTGTTTTTGAGCGCTTTTTGCGCGCTTTTGGCGTGGATTTTGTACACATTTCGTGTACTCATTGCAGGTTTGTAGGGACATCGGGTCGGGAAATGCATGGGCGTTTGCCGGGGCCGGTCCGGAGCCGCAGAGGTCTGATTCTTACGCGCTAATGGCTGTACATTTCTTTCCGTCGCTGGAACGCATCAGGTCCGCCTTCTAAGATTTCCAAGACGCACTGCTTGGTCGCTTCTGTGTCGATTGACCCCTCGTCCTTGGTCTTTCCGCAATCGTTTTCGCGGAACATGGGCAGGATTAGCTCAGAATCGCCGAGAACAGCTATATTTGCGTTGTGAGTAACGAGGATCACCTGTCGCCTCTCTTTGATTTGCCGCAAGGTGGAAACAATACTTGAAAAAATGAACGCGTTATCGAGGTCATCCTCGGGCTGGTCGATGATCAGTGGTACATTTGACTCTGCCAGCATGGCGATTGTCAGAAGGATCGTGTGGCGCTGCCCGTCAGAGAGCTGAAGTATTGGTATTTCCCTGGGCGGGGTCGATTTGGTTCGAACGGTGATGGTCGGCTTCGGCTGCTTCGCGAGCGCCTGAAGCTCAAACAGGATTTCCCAATAGCAGAGCTTCTCGACGATCTTCTCGGCCCATTCCTTCGAAATCTTAGCTTCTGTTGCCATCTGCGCGTATTTGTGCTCAAGAACCAGGTCGGCAAGTGTCGACGGTGTAATCCGCCTGCATAAGTCTGCTATCAAGTTGTCCTGAAGATAGGTGCCATGCATCTTCTCCTGTATGAATGACTCGAAGCCAGTGGTAATTCCAGCTTCGTCGTACCTCACGAAAATGGTGTAGTCCTTGATTGTTTCGCCGAGATTGGCGTTGATTCCTTTGAGTTGTGTCTTCCGCCGGGCGGTCATCTTCTCTCTAACCTCCGCCAATTCGGCGCGCAGCTTCTTCCGCTGCTCCATGCAATGCTTTCGCTCACCGGTTCGTTGCTCGACTGCTGCAATCTCCTTCGCCACCGAGGTTTTCTGACGAAGCAGTAGTTCCAAGCCGGGGATGTCCGTGGCAATCCCGCGGGCTTTTAGGTCTGCGAGTTTAGTTACCACCTCGGCGCTCATTCGCTGATGGCTGACCCGAAGTTCCCTTGCAAGGCTTGATAACTCCTTAGCGCAGGACTTTAGCGAGGTGTTCAGTTCGATCTCCCTCTGCTTCACCATCGCGTTGCTCTTAGTCAGCGCATCCTTGATCGCATCGAATGTCTTCTTGGATTCCTCGTCCTCCGTGCAAGTACCTGCGGTAGCCACGATCTGGTCGAAATTTCGCTGAATGCTCGAAAGGGTAAATCCTGCTGAGTATTCGGTCGCAATTGCCTCTATGGATTCCCGAATGGCTTTCTCCGAGGCAAGCTTGCTCTGCGTTCCGACGACTTCGCGCAGATTTCCCTCCTCAGCGATCTTCAGCTTCGCCTCGATTTCCTGCAGCGACTGCCTCTTGTCGGCCAGTTGCCCGAAGGCGCTTTCGAGCGGGATTAAGCGGCTTGCATTTTCACGAAGGCTTGTAACAAGGGACTCCTCGGTTTCAATGAGGTCACGCAAGCTCGTGTGTCGATCCAAAAAATCCTGAAAAATCTCCGGGTGTTTGAGGGGATCCTCGGCAACTTTTGCAAGATCGCCTTGGCCAAAATATTCAACGCGGAACGCGTCTATCGGCACGTCGTTTAGTGATTGATCTTCCTTCGCCTTCACCTCGATTTCGCCACCGCGAGTACGAACATAACGGTATTGGATGCCATTTTCGTCCTCGCAGTATACTGTGACTGAGTCGGGGCAGCTATCGTAGTCCTCGAAATTATCGTTCTGACCTAGGGCGTATGCAATTGCCCGAATTGCTGTCGATTTTCCTGTTCCCCGTCCTCCAATAAGACAATTTAGGTTGTCGCTGAAGTGAATCTTCTCTCTGTCTAGGAAGCCCCCAGTGATTGCCATGCCCAGGACGCGCGGAATGGAGCGGGGCAGCGAGGCGCGAGCTCGCACTCGGGCTGTCGGGTCCACCATTGCAACGCGCAATGCATGGAAACTGAGTTCTGCCAGTTTGATGCGCGTCCACGGCTTGTTCGGGTCTTTGTGTTCGAACCGTTTCATGGAATGCGAATCAGAGCCCTGAACGTGCGCCAAGTGGTGGCGTGCGGAGAGGCTCGGCACCTGCAGGCGGGAGCGAAATATTCTCTTTCGCTCGGCTCCGACTGAGCCGGCAACGTCATGTTCGGAGTACCAAACCAGCGAGTCTGCCGCATCGCATTCCAATCCATAGAGGCCGGGGCTAGCAATGATGTCCTTCTTCCAGTTTTGGAATCCGGGGGCGAATGCGTCGAAGCCGGTCTTCTCCTTGTCAATATGAGCGGCAATGCAGATTCCACCAAGATTCTCAGCCTCGGCAATCGTGTCGGCCATGGACTTGGCGGTCCGGGTGTTGTCGGCACCCATCGCACCAATCAGGTCGAGCCGCGACAGGAACTTCGTAAGGTCGGCTGTTCGATCAGGCGAAAAATACGCGAGAATGTGGCCGTTGGCCGTGGTAACTTCGGCGCCCGGAATCACAAGAATCTGGCCCGCATAATTTAGATCGGCGTATTCAATTGCTTTTTGTACGTTCGCGTCCGAGTTGTGATCCGTGATCGCAATGACGCTCAGGCCCTGCCTCACGGCCGAATCAACGATGGCCTCGGGCGTCATTGTCGGATCACTAACGTCTTGGGAGGCGCCGTGAGAATGGATGTGCAGATCGACGTTGTGAAATCGAGCTCCATTGTCGAGGGCCGTGAGGTCTTTAAGCAAGACCATCCTGTTCACCTCGTAATCTACTATGGGAAAGTTTTGCGCTCAGCCTGTTGCCACAATGATACTACTGGCCTCTGGCGCGCCACAAGAAGAGCGTGAGGAGCAAAAAAAAAGCCTTCGTAGGCCCGGCTAATTCCGGCCATTTGCACGCAATCCAAAACTATCTCATCAATCCAATACCGGGATTAGTCACGGCAAGTCGGCATCTCGGAAGCGCATGGCTGGTGGCGGGGAGCTGAACGCGGATTCTGCCGGGGTTAGACAGGCTGCGGAAAAACCAGAGACTTCGGGTGAAATCGGCGAAAAGGGTCCGTCCGGGGCTAAATGGATGGGTTAAAGCCCATCCCTACCAGCCCGCGATGATTCTGCTGGCTTTATGCGGGGGTTGAAACCCCCGTCTCCCTCCGCCGCGATAAAAAACCATAGGTAGGTGAAGCTATCCCGCCTTAGGCGCAATGGCCACCCCAGCGACGAAGACCTGTCGCCGGGGACCCCGGCTCCGCGCCGAAGATGGGGCACCCGGCGCGGACCGGGAGGTCCACGCTACAGCCGGCCGGGAGGCCGGCGCTACAGTTTCATGCCTTCGCGGGTCGGCGAAGCCGGTGGACGACTTACTTGACAAACTTCCAGCTGGCTGCCCCCAAAGTGATGCGATAACCTCCATCCTTTTCAGGGACGGCGGCTATTCTTCGCGCAGCAGGAGCAGGGGATCGACGGACAGGGCGCGGCGGGCCGGAATCCACGCGGCGATGAGGCCCAGCAGCAGCATGGTTACGCTCACGCCGCCGAGCACCAGCGGATCCCTGGGCGTGGCCTGGTAGACGATGAACGACAGCACGCGCGTGGCGAGCACGCCCAGCAGCAAGCCGGCCGCCGAGCCGATGGCCAGCAGACGAAAGGCGCGTCCCAGCGAAGCGCTCAGGACTTGGCCCCGCCCCGCGCCCAGCGCCACGCGGATGCCCAGTTCGCGCAGCCGCTTGCTTACCACGTAGGAAGCCATGCCGAAGACGCCCGTAACCGCCAGCATGGCGCCCAGCAATCCCAGGATGCCCAGCGCCACAGTAGCCACGCGCGCCGCGAACAGCGCGGAATCCATCTCCGCCGTCCACGTCCGTATGACGATAGGCAGACTGGAATCCAGCCCGTGGAGCGTTCTCTCCAGAGCCCCCGCAATCTCCTGCGGAGCGCGCCCGGAGCGCACGACCAGCCAGGTGCCGCTGCCCTGGTGCTGCTGGAAGGAAAAGAACATGGCGGGCTGCTGATCCTCCGTCATGGAGCGGTATTTTCCGTCTTCCACCACGCCCACTATTTCCGCCCGCGCTCCGCCCCAGAACTTGAAATGCCCGCCGAGCGCTTTGTCTACCGATCCAAAAACTTTGAGCGCAAAGCGCCGGTTCACCAGAGCCACTACCGGCGCCTTGCCGTCGTCGCGCTGGGTCAGATCCCGGCCCGCCAGCAGCGTGGCGCCCGCAGCTTCAAGGTAGCCTGGCGATATGTTGTAATTCATGGCGTCAGCGGCGGCAGTGGTGGGGCGAAAATCGTTTGTGCTGTCGGTAAAAACGTAGGAGTCGCTTCCGCCCAGGCTCAACGGAAGCTGGTTGACATAGCCCACGCTCTCCACGCCCGGAATAGCCGCCGCGGCATCCATCATGCGGCGCTGCATCTGCAACACGCTCTCGCCGGAGTAGCCCGCCATGTGCAGATCGCACTCCACAAGCATGGCGTTCCGCGGCTGGAATCCATAATTGCTGCGCAGCGAACGCGCGAGGCCGCGCACTGCCACCAGCGAAGAGGTTACCAGGACCGCGCAGATGGCGATCTGCGTCACCAGCAGCACGTCGCGCAGCGTGAAGCGCCCCATCCCCGTCCCGCCGCTGCCGCCCGTGCGGATCACCTGCCAGGGATCGGTGCGCAGGACCTGGCGAACCGGGACCATTCCGAAGAGCAATCCGCTGACCAGGGCCAGCAGCAGCGCCACCAGATAGGTGCGCAGGTCAGGATTCACCGGCACATTGACGGGAATATTCGGAAACGGCTGCCACGCGCTCAGGCCTTGCAGGATGGCCACGCCGCCCGCCAGGCCGATTGCGCCTCCGGCCAGCGAAACCAGCACCGCCTCGGTGAGCAGTTGCCGCAGGATCAGCCCGCGCCGCGAGCCCAGCGCCAGACGCAGGGCTATCTCTTTGGCGCGGTCCGCCGCGCGCGCCGCAAACAAGCTGCCCAGATTGGCGCAGGCCGCCAGCAGAATCAGCCCGGCGAGCAGCATCAGGCCGGCCATGAACGCCCGCGCCGGCCCGCCCAGCATGTCGCCGATCAGTCCCGGACGAGCCAGGGAAAATGTGATTCCCTCGTCATCGGACGGATATGTTTTCGCCAGCCATGCCCCGAGAGTATTGAGATCCGCCGCCGCTTCCGCCGCGGTCACCCCCGGTTTCAACCGCCCCACCACAAACGGAGAGTGATTGCCGCGATACTGAAGCGAGTTCTGGCCCTCCACGATGGGCTGCTCGACAATCGGAATCCAGAGCGCCGGTGAAATGAACAGCTCAGTGCCGCGAAACTCCGGCGGCGCAACTCCCACGATGGTGAAGGGGTGCTTGTTGATCTCCACCGTCCGCCCCACGATATTTGCGTCGCCATGAAAATAGCTGTGCCAGTAGGCATAGCTCAGCACCACGTAGGGAGCGCTATTGATGCCCTTTTCGTCCGAAGCATGGAAAAACCGCCCCAGGTACGGCTGAATTCCCAGCGCGTCGAAGTAGTTCCCGCTGGCCAGATAGGGCCACGCCGTGGAGGGATTCCCGCCGGTATCCACACCCACCGGACCAATGATCTGGTACGCCGCCAGGCTCTCGAAGCTCCGGTTCCGGTCGCGCAGATCCACGTAGTCCAGGTACGACTGCGATGGATACTGGAAGCGCTGCACCGTGTAGAGGTTCTGCGCCTGGGGCACGTTCACCGGCCGCAGCACGAGAGCATTCAGAACGCTGAACACCACGGCATTTGCGCCAATCCCCAGCGCCAGGGTGGCAATTGCCGTCAGGGTAAAACCCGGCGATTTGCCCAACTTCCGGAGTGCGAGTTTCAGATCGCTGAACATGAGGATGGTCAATGCCGGTCTCCTGATCATGATGGGTCTACATGGAGAAATAAGCAATTCGAGAGCCAAAGTGAAGGCCATGCAACTTCATGAGAACAAAACGCTTGCGGGTTATTGTCGATGCCTGGGAAGCGAATCGGATGTCCGGTTTCACGGAAGGGTGTTCGATAGTGAACACTCACGATAGCGATATCGGTCCGGTGGAAATCCGCCGCTTGGTTGTCGAAGCCTTCGCCATGGCCTCCAATGGTCTTCTTGTACGTGAGTTCCGGGCTCAGAGTTCCCGTGAGCGGCGCACGGCAACCGCAGGTCCTTCGACTCCACTTCGTTTCGCTCAGGATGACAACCTTTTATTGATTGCTCGGGATGACACGCTTTTGATGAGAGCGCGGCGTGCCCTTGCGGGGCGGGCTGGGGCTTTCGATCATCAAGGGTGGGCGTACGCTGAAGGAGTAGATGCGGGCCGAGGTGCGGGGAGGATGGAGATGGAGGACGAGAAGGCCGATTTAGGCGAGACTCATCCGCAGCAGACCCATACGGAGCGGACCCGTACGGCCGGGGATCAGGGAGACCGGGCCGACCGTCTTGAGGCCTGCCGAAGGGCTTATGCCGAGCGGATCGCGGAGCTGGCAGGCATTGCTTCAGGGAGCGAGATTGCGGCGGCTCTGGCAACGATTCCGCGGGAGAGATTTGTGGGGCCGGCTCCGTGGAGGAGCGCGCCCTCCCGGGACCACGCGCAGAGCGTTTCGGACGATGCGGCGGCGCTGTACCAGGATATTGTCGTGAGCCTGGGCGCGGGCCGGGGGCTGAATAATGGGCAGCCGAGCCTGCACGCAATGTGCCTGAACGCGCTGGGGGTGAGGAAGGGCGAAGACGCGGTGCAGGTGGGCGCGGGCACCGGCTACTACACGGCGATGCTGGCCATGCTGGTGGGCGAGGCGGGGCGGGTGGACGCCTATGAGATCGAGCCGGAGCTGGCGGAGCGGGCGCGGGCGAATCTGGCCGAGTTTACGCAGGTTACGGTGCACTGCCGGAGCGGCGCCCAGGGGCCGCTGCCGGATTGCGACGTGCTGTATGTGAATGCCGCGGCGGCCGAGCCCCTGGCGGTGTGGCTGGATGCGCTGCGGCCGGAGGGACGGCTGCTGTTTCCGCTGGAGCCGGAAGACGATGGCGGCGCGATGCTGCTGGTGACCCGGAAGGCAGACGGAGCGTATGCGGCGCGGTTCCTGTGCGCGGTGCAGTTTGTTGCCTGCACCGGAGCCCAGGACGCACAGGCGGGGCGGGCGCTCAAGGCGGCGTTCCGGAAGGGGAATTCACGCAGTGTGAGGTGGTTGCACCGGAACGGCCGGCCGGATGAGAGCTGCTGGTGCGCGGGGCGGGGGTGGTGGCTGGGGACGTAGGGTGAGCGAGTCAGCAAGTCAGCGGGCCAGCGAGTCAGCGGCGGATTACGGCGCGAGCGGAAGCGGCTGGGGCAGGGGATTTCAGAGACCCAGGGCGAGGGAGGGCGAGGCGGAGAGGTTGGTTGGAGCGAAATCGTGGGATTGGAGTTTGGGCCAGGCGGCGGCGGCGATCATAGCGGCGTTGTCAGTGGATAGGGCCAGGGTGGGGAAGGCTACGCGGAGATTGCGGCGGGCGGCTTCGGCGGTGAAGCGGAGGCGGAGTTCGCGGTTGGCGGCGACGCCGCCGGTGATGAGAATGCGGCGGACGGCGAGGGATTCGGCGGCGGCGAAGGTCTTCTTCATGAGGTCGCCGACGACGGCGTGCTGGAAGCTGGCGATGAGGTCAAGGGTCTGGGGCGAGCAGAGGGCGAGCGCGTCGGCTTGGGTGGTGGGCGGCTTGTGGGTGGTGGGTTTCTTCGATTCCCAGGTCCCAGAAGCGGGACCTGGGGCACCCGGCAAGCTGTTGACGGATCGATTGGAATTACCCGGAGCGGCGGGGCCGGTAAAGAGGGCGTCGCGGCGGGATTCGGCTTCGGGACGGAGGTTGTGGAGTTGGACGTAGCGCAGGACGGCGGTTTTGATGCCTGAGAAGGAGAAGAGGAAGCGGGGGTCGAGGTTGGCGATGGGGACGGTGCGGGCGGCCTTGGTGCGCGGGGGCTTGCCGGCGAGATGCAGCTTGGGCTTGATCTGCGAAAACGAAAAGGGCACGGCGTGGGGGTTGCCGTGGAGGGCGAGCGAGTCGATCCAGGGACCGCCGGGATAGCCGAGGCCGAGAAGCTTGGCGACCTTGTCGAAGGCTTCGCCGGCGGCGTCGTCAAGGGTGCGGCCGACGAGGGTGTAGGTCCAGGAGCCGTTGGCGGGGCGGGCGAGATAGAGGTGGGTGTGGCCGCCAGAGACGACGAGAGCCAGTGCGGGTTCAGAATCAGGGGAACGTTGCCCGTCCGGCAAGGACCGTTCATTCAACAGGACGGCGTGGATGTGGCCTTCGAGATGGTTGACGGCGATGAGAGGCAGGTTCTGCGCGAAGGCCAGGGCTTTGGCGTAGGTGATGCCGACCAGCAGCGCTCCGGCGAGGCCGGGACCGGAGGTGACGGCGATGGCGTCGAGATCGGCGAGGGTGACGTTGGCCTGAGCGAGGGCGGCGCGGACGACGGGGACGATGGCGCGGAGATGCTCGCGGCTGGCCAGTTCGGGGACGACGCCGCCGTAGCGGGCGTGGGTGGCGATCTGGGAGGCGACGACGGAAGAAAGTGTGCGGGAGCCGCGCTGGACGACGGCCGCTGCGGTCTCGTCGCAGGAGGATTCGATGCCGAGGATGAGACCGCGGGCGGGCATGGATTTAGTTTAGTTGTTGGGTTGGATGGGCAGAAGGTGGGTGTGCTTTTGTGGTTTCCCAGGTCTCAAAAGCGAGACCTGGGGCACCCAGCCTGTATGGCAGGGAGAGAGAATGGAAGTCATGTTGCCGGATACGCGCCAATTCGATGCGGCTTTGGGGATTGTGGGAAAGCTGCGGGCGGCGGGGTATGAGGCGTACCTGGCGGGAGGGTGCGTTCGGGACCTGCTGCTGGGGCGCGAACCGAAGGATTATGACGTGGCGACAAGCGCGACGCCGGAGGTGGTGTTGGAGCTGTTCCCTCGGACGTTTGCGGTGGGGGCGCACTTTGGGGTGGTGCTGGTGGCCACCTGCGGCACCTGCGGTGCGGCCACCTGCGGTGGGGCGGACACTTCGCAGGAAGGCCAGTCCGAAGAATCAAAGGGCGAGAAGCCCACGGAGGTGGCGACGTTCCGGTCGGACGGGGCTTATTCGGATGGGAGGCATCCAGATGCGGTGCGGTATACGAGGAGCGCTGAGGAAGATGTGCGGCGGCGGGATTTCACCATCAATGGGCTGCTGCTGGACCCGCTGCGCGGGGCGGAGTTTTGGAAGAGCGCTGAGGGAATACGTTCGGCGGTGATCGATTATGTGGGCGGGATGGCGGACCTGGACGCGGGTGTGGTGCGGGCCATCGGGAGGGCGGAGGAGCGGTTTGAGGAAGACCGCCTGAGGATGTTGAGGGCGGTGCGGTTTGCGGCGCGATTTGGATTTGAGATCGAGGCGGGGACGGCGCGGGCGATGCGGGGGCTGGCGGGACGGATTCAGGCTGTCAGCCGGGAGCGGGTGCGGGATGAGCTGACGAAGATGCTGACCGAGGGACGGGCGCGGCGGGCCTTTGAGCTGCTGGAGGAGACTGGGCTGCTGGCCGAGGTGCTGCCGGAGGTGGCGCTGATGAAAGGCGTCGAGCAGCCGCCGCAGTTTCATCCGGAGGGGGATGTCTGGACGCATACTTTGCTGCTGCTGGGGCAGTTGGAGGCGGGGTGTGCGCTGACGCTGGCGTGGGGGGCTTTGCTGCACGATGTGGGCAAGCCGCCGACCTTCCGGCTGGGGCCGGACAGGATACGGTTTGACGGTCACGTGGATGTGGGCGTGGCGATGGGGGCGGAGATCTGCCGGCGGTTCCGGTTTTCGAATGAGGAGACGCGGCAGATTGTGGCGCTGATCGAGAACCATATGCGGTTCATGGACGCGGGGCGGATGAAGGCGTCGACGCTGAAGCGGTTTTTCAGGCTCCCGGGGTTTGATGAGCATCTGGCGCTGCACCGCATGGATTGCCTGGCGGGGAGCGGGAATCTCGAGCACTGGGAGTTTGTGCGGGAGCGGTGGCTGGCGATGCCGGAGGAGACGGTGAGGCCGCGGCCGCTGATTACGGGGCGGGAGCTGATTGCGGCGGGCTACAAGCCGGGGGCGGGGTTCAAGGAGATGCTCAGGGCGGTCGAGGATGCGCAACTGGAGGGGACGATTGCGACGGCGGATGAGGCGCTGAGGCTGGTGAGGGAACGGTTTCCAGTGCCTAGCTTCTAGCTGCTGGCGCGGGCGGTGCGGACGGCTGATTCAGCATCCGATGGTTCGGGATGATGGGATGCAGGAATATCGATGCGACAGTTTCCGAGTTGGCGACCATCCAGACAGAACACGCGCGGTCAGCGCCTTTGGCATTGTTTTTTCTAAGCCCACCTTCGACGATGCCAGCAAGACCACCGGCTTCGCGACCGTTCTCTGAGGGACTTCAGCGTCCGGCGGGAACCCCTGCCAAGGAAAATACCTCGCAGGAGTCATCTGCCCGTGAAGGGCGGTTAAAGGCTAACTCCGACGCCTGCTGGCGCTATCCGTCATTGAGGACGACGTCGGCAATCAGCTGTTCGTTCCCTCTTTCAAGCCGACCTTTTGTGGCACAAGTATCACTGATTGTTCGCTTGTTGCGTGGCAGACTTTGCCGAGTTTGTTCTTGAATCAGTGGCTTAGGGACTCTCTGGTCATGCACCCAATTTCTATTTCTTGCATTGTTGCTCTCGAGAAGCCAATTTTTAGATTTCCCTACCAACAGAGGACCTCGGCACGACCCCGGCCCTGGCCTACGCTGTGGCGACCCAGAAGACTATGATGTGAGTCTTTGGGTCGTAGCAGGGGTCACCCAACTCGCCCAACTTGTACAAGGGGGGCCAGAGAGACATGATGGCCAGGTCCAAAGCGGTTGTGGCGCAGGCCGGGTTCAGCTCCGACTTGACGATACCAAGGTAGAGCAATTTGCCTCCGTGAACCGTGCTGGCAAAGTCCTGTATCCTTTCGTTCCAGCCAGGCGGGTCCATTTTTTCTAACAATTCATTCGGGGAAAGCGAGAATAACTCGGGACTTAGCACCCGCCGCCGCTCGTGCTCATTGTAAATACTCCCCGGCGTCGGCCAGAGGTGCTGCCGGAGTGTTTCGAGAAAGCCCTTATCTGGTACCGGCGGCTTGGATTTGATCACGACGATACACGCCTTCCCGTCTTTGCATTCCTGCCGGAAGAAGCCATCGAAAATGCCGGCGTGCGAGTTCAAGTGCGAATTCGCCTGACCCTTATCAACGTCCTTGTACACAAGCACGTGCCATTGGTATCGCGAGTATGGCTTTAGCGCGTTGAGGATCGTGTAGGCCGCCTGCGAGTGCGTGGCTTCATCGGCTGCTCGCACGGCGATCTTGGGGAACAGAGATTGGAGTTTTCTCAGATAGTTGATGTCTAGTTCGCGCTCGCATTTCTCGAGGATTACTTTGCCTTCGTTGCAAAAGCTCGCCAGCAGAGGGCCGATTTCACTGGACGCGGTTTGGGCGAAGCGCCACACCTGGTCCTGATCGGGCGCCTTGCCCGTTTTGTTCTCGTGTTCAATGCAGGATCGAAGCGTTCTCGCGCGGAGTGCGGTCATCATGAGAGCGATGTTCTGATAGATCATGGGCGCCAGCCGCGATGCTACGCCACAGGTCTTCTCGTAGAGCAGTTGCAGGAGGTTGGGGTTGATGCCGTCGTCTGCCACGTAGGCATCGTGGATCTGCCGGGCCAACACGGCCGGGTCCTCACACTGAACCAGTTCGGCTTTCGGGGTTTCCAATTCCTCTCCCTTGGCATACTCGTTCAGGTGCATCTGGATGGTCTCGAGCTTGGTTCTGGCTTGGCTAATGGTCTGCAGTTTCGGCTGGATAGCCACGTCCTGCTTGAGCTCAACCAGTTCCACTTCCACGAAGTTCTGGAATCTTACCATCTGCTCAGACAACTCCTGGAAGGCTTTGAGGATCACCGCGGTGGCGTCCGGAGCGAGGAATGAGTTCAAATATCCCATGACCGCACCGAGCGCGGCGAAGGCGTACGATAGGTACGATAGCGTGGACATCAAGGTGGCGGCCTTTGCGAAGGTTGTGGCCAAGCCGCCGAGCAGTTCTGTCGCTTCCGTGAGTTTTTTTTCATTTTCCGCTAGTTCTCCGCCATAATTGGCGATTTTCCCGCTAATGGTCGAGACGCCCTTCATGACTTCGGCAATCGTACCGGCGGGAAAACTCGAATGCAGTTCGGGCGAAACCTGAGCTTTGGTTTGAAGGACGGCAAGCTCTGCGGCGGCTCCCTCCGCGGAACCTGGAGCATCGAGTACCTCTTGTGTTTTGGTAGAAGCATCTGGCATGACTTTCCCCCTTCAGTTCTGAAACGCCAGGCTTGCGCTCCACGACGGGAGGCAGGCGGGGTGTGCGGGTGACCGGAGAACTCGCATAAAGGGTAGCACAGAGGTTCGCCGCTGAGATTGTTTTTTGGGGGGCGCTGGCCCACTCAACTTCCGGATGACCGGCTAACCGGAAACTGAATCGTAGCGACTATTCTGAACGGGACACTATGCCTGCTGCCTCGCGCCAATTCGATGTGATTGTTTTGGGGGCGGACGGGTTGATGTGCGCGGTGGGGAAGGCACTGTAAAAAGCAGAGATCGGGTGTCAGAGATCATTAAAAGCCCTACTGGGCAGCGGGTGGGGCTTGGGCAGCCGGTGGGGCGCCGGGTTTGGCGGATGGGGTTAGGACGAAGCCTTTGCGGACAATGGCGAAGCCTTGCTGGGGGAGTTCGGCCTGGAGAAGCTGGTTTTCGGGGCCGGAGAAGAGGTCGGTTTTGGCGCCGGCGATGGTGGCGACGAGGTGGTGGACGGTGACGGGCTTGCCGTCGAGGGTTCCCTGCTCGTCGGCGTAGGTGGCCAGCAGGATGGGGGCGACGGAGCCGGCTTGTTTGGGGATGATGGCCCAGAGGCCGCGGTTGTTGCGGGAGACGGCGAGGGCGAGGAGGGTGTCGTAAGCGCCGGGGTCGAAATCGGGGAGGAAGACGGCGGCGGGGTGCGGGGCCAGGCGGGTGGTGGAACTGCGGCCGTTGGCGGAGATGTTGAGGAGAATCTGGGCGGCGTCGGGCGCGGCGGTGACGGTGACTGCGGAGTTGTTGACGGTGGCGCTCAACTGGACGTGCTTGAGGAGGTTGGCCGAGGTGAGCTGCTCGGCTTTGGAGAGGTTGTAGTTGAGGCCCTGCATGGCGACACGGACGACCGAGGTGGAGTAGTAACCGCGGGGGATGGCGATGAAGGTGACGGTGGCTGTGCCGACGGGGTGGCCGTGCTGGGCGATGACGAAGCTGCCGGCCTGGGCCGGAGCAACCGCTGGAATCAAGGCAAGAAGTCCCGCTAGCGGGAGGAAAGCGAATGTGCGCAAGGGGGTCTGCATCCTTCCTGACCGGTTAGACACGGGAATCGGGAAAGAGTTGCGGAGGAACGGGGAGCGGGGGTTAGGGAAGAGGGGTCAGAGGACCGGGGAGGGTCTGTGGTTTCCCACCCTTTCCGCAACAGGAAGCGGAAAGGATGGGGCACGGTCGCTTGTGCCCGGATTGAGCGCGAATCCCAGGTCCCAAAAGCGGGACCTGGGGCACCCATTTTGTTGAGTTGACCGCTAGCCTTTGGCGAGGGCGAAGCGTTTGTTGACTTCGCGCCAGTTGACGACGTTCCACCAGGCGGCGAGGTAGTCGGGGCGGCGGTTCTGGTACTTGAGGTAGTAGGCGTGCTCCCAGACGTCGTTGCCAAGGATGGGGTAGAGGCCCTGGGTGAGGGGCGAGTCCTGGTTGGGAGTGGAGAGGACCTTGAGCTTGCCCGCGGTGAAGACCAGCCAGCCCCAACCGGAACCGAACTGTTTGGCGGCGGTCTCGTTGAAGGTCTTTTTGAAGGCTTCGAAGTCGCCGAAGTCGGCGGAGATTTGCGCGGCGATGGGGCCGGTGGGCGCGCCGCCGACGCCATCGGAGCCGACGGGGCCCATGAGATTCCAGAAGGCGGTGTGGTTGGAGTGGCCGCCGCCGTTGTTGCGGACCGCGGTGCGGATCTCCTCGGGAACCAGGGCCGGGTCGCGGACCAGGTCGTCGACGGACTTGGCGGCAAGCTCGGGGTGGTTGGCCAGGGCGGCATTCAGGTTGTTGATGTAGGCCTGGTGGTGCTTGTCGTGGTGAATCTTCATCGTCTCGGCGTCGATGAAGGGCTCGAGGGCGGCGTAGTCGTAGGGAAGCGGTGCGAGTTGGTAAGCCATGGGGGGAAATCTCCTTCGTTCGGATGGTACTGTTTGGGCAGAGTTCTGCGCAAACTGAAATGGGCTGGTCCTGGCGGCAGCGGCGAGAGGCTACTCAATCTTCACGCCTGCCGGCATGACCTTATGTCTGAATGGATGCGCGAGGGAGCGGCAAGGGTGCGGGAAAGTTGGCGGATGGCCGGGGATTTGAGCGGGATTGAGACGGTATGATGATAGTCAGGAAATGGAGAAGATGATTACCGACCTTATGGATACTACTCTTGACCTACTGTCAATCAATACGCTGCGGCTGCTGGCCGTGGATGCCGTAGAGAAGGCCAATAGCGGCCACCCCGGCGCTCCGCTGGGCTGCGCGCCGATTGCCTATCTGCTTTTCAACAAGCTGATGAAGCACAATCCGGCACATGCGAAGTGGGCGGACCGGGACCGGTTCGTGCTGTCGAACGGACACGCCTCGGCGCTGCTCTACGGGACGCTGTTCCTGGCCGGATATAACGTGACGTTGGACGACCTGAAGAGCTTCCGCCAGTGGCACTCGCGGACGCCGGGGCATCCGGAGCGCGGCGATACGGACGGCGTGGAAGTGACCACCGGGCCGCTGGGCCAGGGCATCGCGATGGCGGTGGGCATGGCCATCGCGGAGAAGCATCTGGCCGCGGTGTACAACCGGCCGGGCTTTGAGGTGGTGGATCACCATACCTATGCGTTGCTGGGCGACGGCGACCTGATGGAAGGGGTTTCGCACGAGGCCGCCTCGCTGGCCGGAACGCTGGGGCTGGGCAAGCTGATCTTCATTTACGACGACAACCTGATTTCGCTGGACGGGCCGACCAGCCTGAGCTACACCGAGGACGCGCTGGAGCGCTTCGAGGCCTACCACTGGCACGTGCAGCGGGTGGCGGACGGCAACGACCTGGCGGCGATACATGCGGCGATCGAAGCGGCCAAGGCGGAGACCTTCAAGCCTTCGATTATCGCGGTGCGGACGGTGATCGGCTACGGCAGCCCCAAGGCCGGGACCAGCAAGGCGCATGGCGAGCCGCTGGGCGCGGAAGCCTTGGCGGCGACCAAGAAGTTTTTCGGCTTCCCTGAGGACCAGAGTTTTTATGTTCCCCCGGAAGCGCTGGAGAACTGGCGCAAGGCCGTGGACCGCGGGGCTGGGCTGGAAGCTGCGTGGAAGACGCTGTTCGAGGGCTACCGCGCGGCGAATCCGGAGCTGGCGGCGGAGTTTGAGCGCACGCAGAAGGGCGTGTTGAAGGCCGGGTGGGAGAAGAAGATTCCGAGCTTTGCGCCGGGCAAGGCGCAGGCTACGCGCAATGCCGGCGGAGCGGTGATGAACGCGATTGCCGAGGTTGTGCCGGAGCTGTTTGGCGGAGCGGCGGACCTGACCTCTTCGACCAAGACGATCTTCAAGCCGGGGGAGAGCTTTCACGTGGATGCGGCCGCCCGTAACATTTTCTTTGGGGTGCGCGAGTTCGCCATGAGCGCGGCGGTGAATGGAATCGCGGCGCACGGGGGACTGATTCCCTTCGGGTCGACGTTCTTTGTGTTTTCGGATTATTGCAAGCCGGCCATCCGGCTGGCGGCGCTGATGCAGACGCACTCGCTGTTCATCTTTACCCACGACTCGATCGCCGTGGGCGAGGATGGGCCAACGCATGAGCCGATTGAACACCTGATGGCGCTGCGCGCGGTTCCGGGGCTTACGGACTTTCGTCCGGCGGACGCGAACGAGACGGCGGCGGCCTGGAGACTGGCTCTGGAGCGCACGGGGCCGAGCTTCTTTGCGCTGAGCCGGCAGGATTTGCCGGTGATCGATCCGGCAGCGCACGATGCGTACGCCGGAGTGAGCAAGGGCGCGTATGTGCTGGAGGATGCATCCAACCCGCAGGTGGTGCTGATCGGCACCGGCTCCGAGGTGTTGCCAGCGGTGGAAGCCGCGAAGCAGTTGGAAACCGAGGGGATTCGGGCGCGGGTGGTGAGCTTTCCAAGCTGGAAGATCTTCGAGGAGCAGACGGCGGAGTACAAGGCCAGCGTGTTGCCGGCGGGCGTGCCTAAGCTGGCGGTCGAGGCGGGGGCAACGCAGGGTTGGTGGAAGTATGTGGGCCAGGACGGCGACGTGATCGGGCTGGACCGGTTTGGAGCGTCTGCGCCGGGGCCGAAGGTTCTGGCGGAATTGGGATTTGGGGCGGAAAACGTGGCCAAGCGGGCGAAGAAGCTGGTGAAGTAGAACAGCCATTAGCTTCTAGCTTCATCGTGCCGCCAGTTAGTACAGAGTTTTCCGACGAGGTAAGAACAGGCTAGAAGCTAAGAGCTAGAGGCTAGAAGTTAGGAGCGCATGGTGAAGCTTGTCATCGGTTCGGATCATGCGGGCTTTCCTCTGAAGGAGGAGGTTCGCGCATATCTGGCGCAGGCCGGCCACGAGGTGGCCGATCTGGGAGCATATAACACGGAGCCGTCGGACTATCCCGACTTTGCCGAGAAGGTGGGTCTGGCGTTGAAGCGGGGCGATGCGCCGCGGGGGATTCTGATCTGCGGTTCGGGAGTGGGGGCGTGCGTGGCGGCGAACAAGATTCCGGGAATACGCGCCGGGATATGTCACGATACCTACTCGGCGCACCAGGGCGTGGAGCACGACCAGATGAACGTGATCGTGCTGGGCGCGCGCATTATCGGCCCCGCGCTGGCCTTCGAGGTGGTGAATGCTTTTGCCGGCGCGCATTTCATCGCCACGGAAGAGAGATATGTGCGGCGGTTCAACAAAGTGCTGGCCATCGAGGCCAAGTATCAATGCGGGGACGGGCTCTGAAAGGCGCCGATGTTTCCCCTCGATGTAATCCTCTTCGACGTGGGCGGAGTCCTGCTCACCAACGGCTGGGACCAACGCGAGCGCGCGGCGGCGATCGAACACTTCCACCTCGATCCGGCAGCCTTCGAGGCCAGACATCTGGCGCATGACGACGCATGGGAGCGCGGGGCGATCCCGATGAAGGCTTACCTGGACGCGACCGTCTTCTATGAACCGCGCAGCTTTTCCCACGACGAGTTTTTCGCTTTCATGCTCACCCAGTCGAAGCCGCAGCCCGGTGGGGCGCTGGGAATCCTGAGGGAACTTGCGGCATTGGATCAGTGTTTGCTGGGCGCGCTGAACAACGAGGCGCGGGAGACCAATGAGTACCGATTCGAGCATTTTGGCTTGCGCAAATCCTTCCGGGTCGCGCTGAGTTCCTGCTATCTGGGGCTGCGCAAGCCGGAGCCGGCGATCTACCGCAGGGCATTGGATATTCTGGGCAGGCCCGCGGAGCGGATCTTGTTTATCGACGACCGGGAGGAGAATGTGGCCGGCGCCGAGGCTGCCGGGATGAAGGCCATCCGGTTTGAGGGCGCGGACGCCTTGCGGAGCAAGCTGGGGAACTTGGGAATTATCTAGAGTTGTACGATGGCACATAGACCTTTGTGTGTTTCAGGAGGGGTGGAACGTGGCTGGAAGCTGGAGCAGGATTCTTTGTTGGGCGGTGCTGGCGGGGGCAGCGGTTGGTTTGGCTCCCAGGGATGCTCAAGGGCAGTTGGCCTTCCCGGACTCCGCCGCACAGGCTGCGCCCAACCCGCTGACTGACCCCACGGTAAAGCCAGGAAAGATTCTGCTCTTCGATCTGGAGGCGCGCTTTGCCAAGGACGTGTTGGCGCGGGGCGGAGCGGCGTTTGCGGAGTGGTTTGCCGAGGACGGAGTGGCGTTGGGCAACGGGGCTGCGCCGCTGGTGGGCAAGGTCGCCATTGCCAAGTCCGCCAACTGGGACCCCAAGGCCTATCAACTGACGTGGACCCCGACCGACGCCCAGATGGGCCCCTCGGGCGACATGGGCTACACCTGGGGCCACTTTGAAGGGCACAGCAAGGACGCCAACGGCAATCCCGTCACGATTACCGGCCGGTATATCACCATCTGGCGCAAGCAGCCCGACGGCAGTTGGAAGGTGGTTCTGGACGCGGGCGCCAACGAGCCCGCCGCGGCGGGCGACTGTTGCAAGCTGCCCACCGGCAACTAGGGCCTGCTACTGCCAAAATCCAATATCTTTGGCAAGCCTTGAGCCAGTCGCAGGTCCAGAATTCCGGTTACTTAAGTTGTATGTAGACTGGCCCGAAAATTCCCCTTTTGTGTCAGAGTCAGCATGCGCCTGCTGCCCGATACTTTATATTGAGGGACTTTGCTGATGTGCGCGATGCAGGGCCCACAACTCGGGGAGTCCTACGGCCCGGCTTTGCGGTTGGGATTCGACCTTTTTGACCGTGAACAGGACCCCGCGCTGGACGAGTTGACTGGGCTAGCCGCTGTGCTGTGCGGCGCCGACTACGCCTACACCGGTTGGATGGATTCCAAACACCTGTGGTTCAAAGCGCAGAGCGGATTCAAGGCGCCCGAGCAGGCGCGCACATCAACCGCCTGCCAGTGGGTGCTGGAGAAGGGCGAACCGCTGCTGATCCGGGATTCCAGACAGGAGACGCGCTTCCCTCCGGAAGGGATTCCGCTGCTCGGCGCAAAGCCTTGCCGCTCTTACGCCGGAACGCCGCTCATTACCAGCTCCCAGCAGATTGTCGGCACACTGGCGGTTTTGGCTCGGGAGCCGGACCGGTTCAGCCCGGAACACCTCACCCTGTTGGAGATTCTGGCTCGCCAGGTCATAACGCGACTGGAGCTCTACCGCGGAATCAGGGCGCAGGAGCAAGCGCAGCGGACTCTGCAGCGGACCGAGCGCGCGCTGGCCACCGAACGATGCTTCGTGGCCGGCACGCTGGACTCGATTCCATTCCTGGCAGCCCTGCTGGACACCGCCGGCCACATGGTGCGGCTGAATTACCCGTGCATGCAATTGACCGGACTGAGCCAGGCCGAAGCGGCGGGCCGTCCGTTCATCGAGGAGGTTCTGGAGAGCTATGACCGGGCCTGGGCCGAGGAGAAACTGCTGGAAGCCGCCGGCGGGCAAGTCTCGGGCCCCCACGAGACGGCTTGGCTGATGCGCGGCAGCAAGGTTCGGCGCGTGAGTTGGACCCTGCGGCCACTGCCCGGACCAACTGGCGAGATTCAGTATCTGATCGTCAGCGGCCAGGACGTGACCGAACAACGCGAGGCCGAGAAGGCGCTGCTCTCCAGCGAAACCCGCTACCAGCAGGTGGTGGAGAACAGCCTGGGTTTCCTTTTCACCTGCTCCATGGAGGGCCGGCTGACCTCTCTGAATACGTTCACCGCCGAAACGCTCGGTTACAGTCCAGAGGCGCTGGCCGGCCGCGCCGTTTCAGAGCTTCTGGATGTGGGCGGCGCGGCAACATTTCAGGACTGCCTGCGCACCCTCGAAACCAAAGAAGAGTGGCAGGGCACATTGCCGGTCCGCCGCAGCGACGGGAGCCGCCGCCGCATCGCCTTCCGCAGCCGCCGCATGGAACCGCCCGGCGAACAGCCTTTTGTGCTTACCCACGGCATCGACGTGACCGAACAGTACGAGGCCGAGGAGGCGCTGCACCTGGCCACGCACCAACGCGAGCTGATCCTCGATTCGGTGGGCGACGGCATCTATGGCATGGACCTCAATGGCCTGGTGACCTTCGTCAACCAGGCCGCCGCGCATGCGCTGGGGTACACTCCCGAGCAGTTGACCGGACGCGACGTGCATGAAGTCATCTGCCACAGCTACGCCGACGGCACGCCCTACCCGAGGGCTGCCTGCCCGATTCTGCGGGCCATGCACCGCAGCGAGGCCATCCGCATGCGGGACGAGGTTTTCTGGCGTCAGGACGGCGCCTCGTTTCCGGTCGACTACAGCGCCAGCCCGCTCATCGAGGACGGCCGGATCTCGGGCATGGTCGTGGCCTTCCAGGACATCACCGAGCGCCGCCGCCTGGAGCGCATGAAGGACGAGTTCATCTCCACCGTGGGCCACGAACTGCGCACCCCGCTTACCTCGCTACGCGCCTCGCTGGGGCTTATCTCCTCCGGCTCGCTGGACAAGCGGCCGGAAAAGCGCGGCAAGATGGTCGAGATGGCCATCGGCAGTTGCGACCGCCTGGTGCGCCTGGTCAACGACATTCTGGACTTCGACAGCCTGGAAAAAGGAAGGCTGCCGCTGCACCGCCAGCCGGTGGAGGCCTTTGATCTGCTGCGCCGGGCGGCCGAAGCGGCGAACGACGCAGCCGGCCGGGCCCACATCAGCATTCGCATCGACGCCCAGCCGGCGTCGGTGCTGGCCGACGAAGATCGAATCCTCAAAGTCCTTAACGAGTTGATAGGGAACGCCATCAAATTCTCACCGCCGGAGACCCTGATCCGTTTGGCCACGCAGCCCACGGACACAAGCCCCTCCGGAGAGAACGATGTCTGCTTCATCGTCGAGGACCAGGGCCAGGGCATCCCGCCCGAGAAGCTCGAACGCATCTTCGACCGCTTCCAGCAAGGCGACTCCTCTGACACCCGCGCGCTCGGCGGCACCGGCATGGGCCTGGCCCTCTGCCGCAGCATCGTCGAGCAGCACGGCGGCCGCATCTGGGCGGAGAGTGAAGTGGGCAAGGGAAGCAAATTCCTGTTCACGCTGCCCGCGGCGGTTCCCGCGAGTTAAGAAATCCAGACGGCTCACTGCGTGGAAACCAGGATGCCCAAAGAGAGCCTGCGCAAGAAAATTGTGCGGAGCATCGGCCCGCATGCTTTCAGAAAAGGTCAACGACGGGAGGAAATGTCAGAAGCAGGCTCAGGCCCAGCAGTGCGAGAGCAATGGCGCCGATGCGGCCCGCGGCGACTGTCCTCTTCCGCCAACGCCATTCCAGAATCCCCCAGGTGAAAAGCCAGATGAGAATGGCAGCCGTGGTTACGCCTGAGAGAGGCCCCGTCGGCTTATAGAAAACAAGGCTGCTCTTGATGAGAGCCGACTTATCGCCAGCGAGGGCCAGTACCGCCAGAGCAAAGGAGCCTACACCTGCGGAAAGAACGGCGGCCGCGCCGGAACCGTTCGGCCTTGCGGGAGCGTTAAGGTTAACGGCACGATCCGGCGTATTCATTTTTCTCCTCCGCGGCTCAGTTGAATCGTATGACCACCCTGGACCGGCGCGTATTTATTGATCATCGCGCCGAAAAAACCGGCGACGCCCGCGGCAAGAAACGAAACCAGAGTAAAGCAAAGCACCGCGGCGCGAAGTTGCCTGTGATTCCTGAGGTCGCGGCCGTAGCGGATGAAGACGAACGCGGCCATGGTGATCGAGATCGGAGCAAGCCAGGCGATGTGCTCCTTCCACTCCATCCCCAACGAGTGCCAGCCGATGGTGGTGGGACTGGACATCAGCAACCGCTGCGGATACATCGAAAGATCGATCGCTCCCGGCGGAGGCGCAGCGCGGTACCACGGGTAGATGACGTAAGCTCCGGTCAGCACGGCGGCCCACGCGAGCACAACCATCGCGATCATGTAACCCTTCAGGAAGCGTTCAGGGCCGGGTGTGGAATCGGACGGTGTGTGCGAGGTGGTGAAGCGATAAAGCTCCAGGAGCGCGCCGGAACACGCCAACAAGTAGAGAGCGCCGAACCCCATGCCGTGGATCAGTGTCCAGAGACTGCGCGTCGTGATTTCCATTCGCTGTGTCCTTCCCTGCGGATCGGCCGTAACGGCGGGCCTGTCCCGGAGGTCATTCAGATCCTCTTCCGTTCATCGGTCCCTGCATCCAGCCGTTTCCCGCTGCGTCTTTCTTGTCGTCTTTTCCCCAGGTCCAGTACATGCCTGCGTAGGCGTAATTTTCTGTCTGGCCGGCGATGGAGTGGCCGTAACAGAACAAGAACTGCTCGCCGGGGTGACGCTTGAAATGGTAGTAGCCCCCCACGTCGATCATCGTCGAGCGCCCAGTCTGCGCCGCGGCATAGCCTTCGCGCCCATGCGCAAAGACTTCGGCGCCCAGTTCAAGCCTCTCGTTGATCTCCCGTTTTACCAACCATCCGGTGTAAGGAAAATCGCGATAGTTCGTCTGCGGAACCACCTGATAGCCGCCACCACCATCGAAGAGCCACTTACCGGAGTTCTTTTGCAGCCAGACGGGGAGTTTGTACCAGACTTTTCCGGCGCCGAGTCCTTTGTCATAATTCCCGGTCGGCATTTCAAACATGGTGAACGTGCCGATCTGCGGAACGCGCCTGGTTTCTTTGATGATGGCGAGTTTCACGCCCAGTTCCATGTCGGTGAGACCGAACGCGCTCGGACCCGTTCCGCCGGGCAGGTAAACAGGATTGTTCGATGGGAAGACGCCTCCCCAGGGAAGTACGGCGTGCAGTTGCACTCTGGGAATCGCGCCCCAATTGAACTCGAAGGCCGGACCCGTGGAGTCGATCTCCGCCGGCGTGCCGTCCATGCCGCCGAAGATATAAAACTCGTAGTGATGCAAGTCGACCGGCACCGGATCGTCGGTTTGATAGGGAGGACCCTGCGCCCACAGTCTTTGAGCGGCGAGCACGAAGAACAGGAGCAGCGTCAGCCTTGAGCATTTGCCGTTCATCCTTATCGGCCCTCCTGCTCTCTCACGACGATCCTGATGTCCCCTTCTGAAGCAAATGTTCATCTCGGACAGCATATATCGATATTCGATAATATTCAATGCGAAATCGAGCCGGCAGGGGTATATTTATTTTGTGTTAAAGGAACAGCGGGAACTTTTTTCCGGACTCATTCGGGTTCACGTGCTGGTGCATGCTTCTCACGAGCCCATCTTTGGATTGGCCATGATGGAGGAACTGAGATATCACGGCTATCGCATTGGCCCCGGAACCCTCTACCCGCTCCTGCATGGGTTGGAACGCGGCGGCCTGTTGAAGTCGGTCCTCAAAAATGTCGGCGGACGCAAGCGGCGGGTTTACAAGATCACTGCCGCCGGCAGGAAGGCTTTAGACAAGGCCAGAGGGAAGGTGGACGAGTTGCACCACGAGCTTCAAGAAATTCATCCGCGGAAAATCTCGTCTCTCCCCGCTCCCCGGCACTGACCCATAAACTCCCCTGCCGCCGCTCCATGAGAGAATGCTTTCGGCAACCTTCCCCGCCGATACTTCGCGGCTGCCGGACGACAAACCCATGGCTTTATCGATAAACGTTCTGAATCTGCTCTTCGGCCGCCCGCTGGCTACCAGCGAAGAGCGCGCCGAGCACATCGGCCCGGTGGCCGGCATTCCCGTCTTCGGCCTGGATGCTCTCAGTTCCGCCGCGTACGGCCCCGAGGCCGCGCTCACGCTGCTCATCCCGCTGGGCCTGCTGGGCGTGAAATACATCGTTCCGGTGAGCGCGGCGATTGTGGTCCTGCTGATCATCGTCTACTTCAGCTACCGGCAGACGATTGACGCTTATCCTCACGGCGGCGGTTCGTATACCGTGGCCTCTCAGAACCTGGGCGAGGGCGCGGGCCTGCTGGCCGCAGCCGCCTTGATGATCGACTACATCCTCACCGCCGCCGTGGGCATCTCAGCCGGCGTGGGCGCGCTCATCTCCGCCGCACCCGGCTTGCAGCCCTATACATTGCAACTGTGCCTGGCGGTGCTGTTCATCCTTACCATTGTGAACATGCGCGGCGTCCACGACACCGGCGTGGTGTTCATGATTCCCACCTACCTTTTCACGGGAACGCTGCTGATCGTGATCGGAGTAGGCGCCTGGCAGGTGCTGCACAGCGGCGGCCATCCGCACCCGGCCACGCCGCTGCCCGCAATCCCCGCGGCCACCGCCGCCGTCAGCCTGTGGCTGCTGCTGAAAGTCTTTTCTTCCGGCTGCACAGCCATGACCGGCGTGGAGGCGGTAAGCAACGGCGTGATGGCCTTCCGCGACGACACGCGCAGGAACGCCAAAATCACGCTGACCATCATCATCGTTCTGCTGGCAGCGCTACTGGCCGGCATCGCGCTCTTGTGCCGCGCCTACGGCATCGCCGCCACCGACCCCGGCAGTCCCGGCTACGAGAGCGTGCTCTCCATGCTGACCCGCGCCGTCATGGGCCACGGTTGGTTCTACTACGCCACCATCGGCTCGGTGTTGCTGGTGCTGGCTCTTTCGGCCAACACCGCATTTGCCGATTTCCCCCGCCTCACCCGCGCCATCGCCCTCGACGACTACATGCCCCACGTCTTTCTGCTGCGCGGCAGGCGGCTGCTCTACTCCTGGGGCATCTACGTGCTGGTCGCGCTCACCGCTCTGCTGCTGATCGTCTTTGGCGGCGTCACCGACCGGCTGATTCCGCTCTTCGCCATCGGCGCGTTCCTGGCCTTCACCCTCTCGCAGGCCGGCATGGTGATGCACTGGAAGCGCCAGGGTGGCGCGCCGCTGCATATGTTAGTCAACGGCCTGGGCGCCGTGGCCACGGGCATCACCGTCATTGTGGTTCTGGTGGCCAAGTTTGTTGAGGGCGCATGGATCACGGCGCTGCTGGTCATCGCCATGATCGTGCTGATGCGCGCCGTCAAGCGCCATTACGCCGGCGTGGACCGCGAGACCGTCCTCGACCGGCCCATCGCGCCCGCCGAGATCACCGAACCCATCGTCGTATTGCCCATCGACCGCTGGAGCCGCATCACGGAGAAAGCACTCTCCTTTGCGCTTTCCATGTCTTCCGACATTCGCTGCCTGCACGTACAGACCGGCAGCGATCCGGATGAGATATCGCAGGATTGGGAAAAGGACGTGGCCGCTCCCCTGCGCGCGGCCGGCAAATGCGTTCCCAAACTCGAGATTCTGCAATCACCCTTCCGCTATGTCCTGGCGCCGGTAGTCGATTACATCCTGACGGTGGAACGGGAATCCAGCTTCCGCAAGGTCTGCGTGCTGGTGCCGGAGCTGGTGGTGCGCCACTGGTGGGAAAATCTGCTGCACAACCGCCGCGCCGAAATGCTGAAGGCCATCCTGCTGATGCGCGGCAACCGCCGCATCGTGGTCATCAACATTCCCTGGTACATCGAATGAGCTTGCGCCGCTATCTTCGCAGAGGAATCTCCGTCTCAGGTACAGGCAGTTCCGGCAGTCTGCCGCGGCTCTCCGAGCCGGTTCCGGCCCGATCGCGCTGACCGCGCTTCATCGAACCGGGGTGGAGAGGATAGTCTATGAGGGTACAGCATTCCAGTCACGGCGCCTGCTCGAGGGGGAATGCCCTGAGAACTGCAGGCCAGCCACAGCACGGTATTGAGGAGAGTTTCAAGTTGAAGAGGAAGTTGTTGCTTACGATTTTGGCCGTGGTTCCGGCCGCGCTCATGCCCCTGGCGGCCGCAAGCCAGGTTGCCCCAGCCTCTGAACCGGCCTCGGCCGAGCGGGTCGAACCCACTTACAAGTACGAGATCTACGCCGGCTACGGGTACACGAGCCTCAACCAGCTGAACGGGTCACGCCACGGATTGCAGGGCGTGAACCTCTCCGTCACCCGCGTTTGGGGCAAGTACTACGGCATCACCGCGGACGGCGTCTATTACCAATACCCGATCGGCTCCGGCAACCCCTGCCCGCCGGGGATCAAGTCCTGCACTCCGTCGGTGGATGAGGTTCTGTTCGGACCGCTGCTTCATGCCAACCTCTACAAGCGCAGCAACGTGTTCGTTCATGCGCTGCTGGGCGGAGAACATACCGGCGGCGAGAACATGACCCCCAACATCTCCTTTGCCGCAGGAGTAGGCGGCGGCGCGGAGTACAAGCTGAGCCCGCACTTTGCCGTGCGCGCCTCCGGCGACTACATCGGGGCGTCGTTTTCCGTGAGGGGAAATTCGTCGAGCCTTGGATACTCCCCGCACCGGTCCTTTGATTCGCGCGCCACTATCGGCGTGGTGTACAAGTTCTGACCGTTCGAAAGACAACTCAGTCTGATGAACGCGAAGAACGATCGTCTCTACCCTTCTTCTGCTTCGCGCAGCTTGGCGATCACGGTGAAGTCTTCGAGCGTGGTGATGTCGCCCTTGATCTCGCCATGCGTGGCCAATTCCCTCAGCAGCCGGCGCATGATCTTGCCGGAGCGGGTCTTGGGCAGCGCCTCGGTAAAGCGAATATCGTCCGGCCGGGCCAGCGAGCCGATCTCCTTCGAGACCCACTTCCTCAGCTCGTCCTTCAGCTCGTTGCTGGGCTGGTTGCCGCTTTCGAGCGAGACGAACGCGGAGATGGCCTGGCCCTTCAGATCGTCTGGACGGCCCACTACCGCGGCCTCGGCAACCTTGGGATGCGCCACCAGCGCCGACTCCACCTCCATGGTTCCCAGCCGGTGGCCGCTGACGTTGATCACGTCGTCCACGCGGCCCATCAGCCAGAAATAGCCGTCGGCGTCCATGCGCGCGCCGTCGCCGGTAAAGTAGCAGCCTTCCACGTCGCTCCAATAGGTTTTCCGGTAGCGCTCCGGATCGCCATACACGGTGCGCGCCATCGAAGGCCAGGGCTTGCGGATGACCAGCAGGCCGCCGTGGCCGGCGGGCACTGGTTCGCCTTGCTTGTTCACCACCTCCGGCTGAATGCCGAAGAAGGGCCGCGTAGCCGAGCCGGGTTTGGTGGGCACAGCGCCGGGAATGGGCGCGATGAGGATGGCGCCGGTCTCGGTCTGCCACCAGGTGTCCACGATGGGGCAGCGGCTGCGGCCAATCTTCTCGCGATACCACATCCAGGCCTCGGGGTTGATCGGCTCGCCCACCGTCCCCAGCAGGCGCAGCGAGTCCAGCTTGTACTTTTCCACGTGCTGATCGCCCCACTTGATGAAGGCGCGAATGGCCGTGGGCGCGGTGTAGAAGATGCTTACCCGGTGGTCGTCGACGATCTTCCAGAAGCGGGAGAAATCCGGCCAGTTGGGCGCGCCTTCATACATCAGCACCGTGGCCCCGTTCTGCAGCGGCCCATACACCACGTAGGAATGTCCCGTAACCCAGCCGATGTCCGCCGTACACCAGTAAATGTCCTCATCGCGAATATCGAAAACATATTTGGTGGTCAGGTAAGTCTGCACCGCGTAGCCGCCTGTGGTGTGGACCAGCCCCTTGGGTTTGCCGGTGGTGCCGGAGGTGTAAAGAATGTAGAGCGGGTCTTCCGAGTCCAGCGGCTCAGCCGGGCAGTCGGGCGCGGCTTTGGCCACCAGGTCGTGCCACCAGTGGTCGCGGCCTTCGACCATCGTGATGGGCGAGCCCGTGCGGCGGTAGACCACTACGTGCTTCACGCTGTGGCAGGCGGCCATGGCCTCATCCACCGTCTGCTTGAGCTGTATCTCCTTGCCCCGGCGGTAGCTTGTGTCCTGGGTGAGAATGGCCACGCAGGCCGAGTCGTTGACGCGGTCGGCGATGGCGTTGGCGGCAAATCCGCCAAAGATGACCGAGTGGACGGCTCCGATACGCGCGCAGGCCAGCAGGGCGATGGCCAGCTCCGGCGTCATGCCCATGTAGACGGCCACGCGATCGCCCTTTTTTATGCCCAGCGCCTTCAGGGCATTGGCGAACTTCTGCACCTCGGCGTGCAACTCAGCGTAGGTCAGCCGGCGAATCTCGCCCGGTTCGCCTTCCCAGATCAGCGCGGTCTTGTCCCGGCGGCCCGCGAGCGCATGGCGGTCCACGCAGTTGTAGCTCAGGTTCAGCTTGCCACCCACAAACCATTTGGCCCAGGGCAGATCCCACTCCAGCACCTTGTCCCAAGGCCTGAACCAGTGCAGGTCCTTGGCCACCCCGGCCCAGAAGCTCTCCGGATCGTCGATCGATTGCTTGTAGAGCGCCTCGTACTGTTCCAGGCTCTGGATGTGGGCCTTCCGGCTGAACTCCGGCGGAGGAGCAAAGACGCGGGTTTCGCGCAGCGTGGAGTCGATATCCCCACTGGCAACGGCGACAGCGGGGCCAGCAAAGGCGGAAACGGACCTGGAAGACATGCGAGGTTCCTTTGGGGAAAAGAGATGGAGTTGGCTCGGGGCGCGACCGGGGAACGGCTCCCGCGAGAACTCCATGTGGAAGTCACTTTATCGAGAGAGGCGCACAAACAGCAAGCGGGTAAGTTCCTGCGCCAAAGTTCCGTGCTCTGGAAGCCGGTTACGCCACCTCCGCTTCCGCCTAAATCGGCTTGGTGCGGCTGAGAATGTCCTGGATGGCCTTCACCACGGCCTGGGGCTCTTCCATGGGAATATCGTGTCCGCTGTGCTCGGCCTTGCGCAGTTCTCCATATTTCGATCGCGACGCCAGATCCAGTTGCAACGCGTGCATGGCATCCTCCGCCTGTTGGGCGTGTTCTCGCGCAGCCGGCGGCAGTTCCATCGGTTTTCCGTGTTCGATCACGATGAGCGGAATATCCGCATGCCACAACAAATGTTGGCGCGCGGGGAGCATTCCCATCCGGGCCAGGCCGGCGGGGTCCTGGGGAATGCCCCGCACCGCGCCGGGAATGGCGTCGTTGAAGCGCCACACCTGCTCTTCATGCGCGGAGTCGACCAGCACCATGGCGGCCACTTCGCCCGAATACCGCGACTGGTACAGGCGCACCCGCAACCCTCCCGAAGAGTGCCCAACCAGCACGTATGGCCCGGCAACGCCCGCTTTCTGCAGGAGCGCATGCAGGTCGGAGACATTTTCGGCGATGCTCTCTTCGTGTCCCGCCGGGTCGCTCCTGCCCAGTCCGGCGCGGTCGTAACTGCAAACATAGGCGAACTTTGCCACCTCCAGCTGCACCAGTCTCCAAGCCTCTGAGGTGGCCTCCGAACCGGCTTCCAGAATGACAGCCGGCGATTTCGCTTTGCCCGCGCAGTTCAATAAAAGCCGCCGGCCGCCGATATCGACCGCCATTGGCTGTGCTTCGACGCCCTGTTTGCAGGCCATCAGCATCGAGAGCCCCAGAACGGCTGCCAAGACAGAACCGCTTTTCAGCATCGAAGATAAGGACCTCCTCGTCTCTCGCAATAACTGTGCTTACACTTTTCATCTATATCGATGCAGGGGCCCCATATCGGACGCAGATTTATCGCGCCCGGCAGGTGGACATTCAATATGCCGGCAGCCATTTTGCAGTTGAAACCGGTCTCAGGAGTATCGTTTCTGGTGCCAGATCCAGGCGGTGCGGATGATTTCATCGAGCTGGGTGTAGCGGGGCTTCCAGCCGAGTTCGCGGATGGCTTTTTCGGAACTGGCGACCAGGACGGCCGCGTCTCCGGGACGGCGGGGATGGATTTCGGCGGGGATGGGATGGCCGGTGACGCGGCGGGCCGATTCGATGACCTCGCGGACGCTGAAGCCCTGGCCATTCCCCAAATTGAGAATCACCCGGTCCCGTGTCTCCAGGGCATCCAGCGCCAACAGATGCGCGTCGGCCAGGTCGGAGACGTGGATGTAGTCGCGGATGCAGGTCCCATCCGGCGTAGGGTAGTCGGCGCCATAGATGCGGATCGACGGGCGGCGGCCCAGGGCGACGTCCAGCACCAACGGAATCAGGTGGGACTCGGGCTCGTGGGCCTCGCCGCGAGCCACACCCCCCGGTCCCTCAGCGGCTCCGGCCACATTGAAGTAGCGCAGGGAGGCATAGCGCAGGCCGTGAATGCGATTGAACCAGTCGAGCATGTGCTCCACCAGCAGCTTGGAGTCGCCATAGGCGTTGGTCGGGAGAAGGCGCGCATCCTCTTGAATCGGAAGGGATTCCGGCTCTCCGTAGACGGCGGCGGTGGAGGAGAAAACCAGCCGGCGCGGACCGTGAGCCAGCATCGCCTCCAACAGGCTGAGGGTGGACGCGGTGTTGTCGCGGAAGTAGATCTCGGGCCGCGCCATGGACTCGCCGGCTTCAATGAGGGCGGCAAAGTGGAGCACGGCGTCGAAGGGCGGGCCTTGGAGTTTGGCGGAAATAAAAAGGTCTTCAAGCGCGGGCCGGTCTGCCAGCTCACCCTCCACAAATTCCACTCCTGCGGGCAGCAGCTCTCGCCGGCCGTGACTCAGGTTGTCAAAAACCACCACCCGATGCCCCTGTTCGGCAAGCAGGCTCGCGACAGCGGAACCGATGTACCCCGCGCCTCCGGTAAGCAATATCTTCACAAAAAAACTGCCCTTTCCTGAGCCCTTTTGGTTTACCCTAACAGTATTACAACAGGGTATGGTTGGGATGGCCTAGCGCCACCCGCCTTCAGACCGTCGTCCAGGCGGCTTGCCCGGATTTTATGTGTTGAGCGCCGTTCTATATTGGCGCTGTGCATGGCAGTAGCCGGCGTCGTCTAGAGCGGTTTTCGAATTTTGTGTGGTCTTGCTGGCTTCGTACAGGGTGGCTCTCCGCAGCGAGCCACTTGACGGCAGTGGTTTCAAGGTATAGCAATTGGAGAACCGCTGTAGCCGCAAACCAGGCAACAGGCTTTCCTTCGGGGAAGCAAAAGATTGCAGGTTTACTGCCGGATGCGCACGAGTCACGCGGGAAATTGAAGGTCTCCGCGCGCGTTCATTCCCCCGATTCGCTGCCGCCTCCGGTTGTGCCTGCATTGAAAATGCGATTTTGTACCGTTTAAGCGGACGCAAACGAGGACTGAAAACATGTCGGTGCCATACTACCCGGAAAGCATCAACTTCAGTTTGCTCCCCGAACCCGAGAGTCGTTCCGCCTCGTTTATCACCAGTACGGTGATCAACGGGATCATCCTTGCCCTTTGCATATACTTTGGATTGACGGTCAAGCATGTGGTCGATACGCACAAGTATGAGCAGACGCAGTTGATCGTCCCAGACACTCCGCCCAAGCCCAAGGCCAAGGTACCCCCGTCGCCTCCCCCGCAGAATTTGCCCAAACTGCCTGAGGTGAAGCTGGACGCGCCCAGGATCACGGTACCCAAGCCCAAGCCGGAGCCCAAGCTGCCCGACGTGAAGATGGAAGCCAAGGTAGCGCTGCCGGCCATCAAGCTGGCCAGGACGTCCGTCATACTGGCGCCTCAGCCCAAGTCGGCTCTGGCGCCCGCGGCCATGCCGGCGCAGGACAGCAGCGTCAAGCCCTCCACGAAACCTGTCCACCTCGGCGATACCTTCGGCGTCACGCCCAATCCCAATGCCCGGGGGCCGGCCACCATCGCGGCCATCGGCAACCCCTATGGCGGAATGAAGGGCCCGGCCATCGCGCCCCATGGAGTGCCAGGCTCGACCGGCATTGGCGATGGAATTAAATTCGGCAACAACGGCGGCAGGCCCGGCGGCAAGGTAGCCTCAGCCAGCATTCCGGACGCTAAGAAGGCGGCCCCATCGGGTAACGTGGGCAAAGTAGCCTCGGTCGGCATTTCCACCGCGCCCACGGCTGTGGTGACTGTCCCCAGAGTGGTCGCTGAACCGGTCATCACTGAAGTCGAGGTCCTCTCCAAACCGGAGCCCCAGTACACCAGCGAAGCCCGGCAGTTGAAGGTTCACGGCGATGTCGTTCTGCGCGTTACCTTCACCGCTTCTGGCCAGGTTGTGGTGCAAGGCCTGGTGCATGGACTGGGTCATGGTCTGGATGAAGAAGCTCGCCGGGTGGCGGAGGGGATACGATTCCGTCCAGCCACCCGCAACGGACAGGCGGTCGACGTGACGACCAATATCATCGTTACGTTTCAGTTGGCGTAGCATTTATGTTGCACAGAGAAACAAAGGCTGAACTCAGCCGCGCGACAGCGAAACGGCGCTCGCGGCCGGAGGAAGACCTGGAAGAACTCACACTAGGAGCTTGACATGACGTTTCGGAAGATCCCCCTCCCCTTCCTGATCCTTATTCTGGCCGTGCCATGCGCGTACGCGAAGAAGGAACCGAAGTACGAACCGACGCACCCGCTCACCGCCGAACAGGCCGCGCTGGTGGAAAGGGCCGTCGGACGCGAAAAGGTGCTGATCAAGAGCATCCAGCAGCGCACGCCGCTGGTGGAGACCTACATTCAGAACATACGGCCCGATGTGAAGCTCTATCAGGTGCCGGTCGATGACCAGTACATGCTGAGCCGCATCGATTTCGGCAGGGCCTTCTTCGACAAGAGCTACGAACCCCGCACGGCCGCCAAGCGCGGCTTCTTCAAGGGCTCGTTTGGGGCCATTACCGGGCTGACCAAGGCGCTGGGGCTGGAGCGGTTTACCTATCAACCCAGCGGCTTCATGATGATGATGTTCCTCGACCCCAGGGGCTTCGACCAACAGCACTACGAGTTCAGCTTTGTGCGCCGGGAGTTTCTCGGCTCGGTCCGCACCTGGGTCTTCGACGCGCACCCCAAGGTAGCCGGCCAGGGCCGGTTCTATGGCCGCATCTGGATCGAGGATGAGGATGGCAACGTAGTCCGCTTTAACGGCACCTACACCGGCCCCCCCACCGAGGACTCCTACAAGTACTACTTCCACTTCGACAGTTGGCGCATGAACGTGCAGCCCGGAATCTGGCTGCCGGTGGCCGTCTACGTGGAAGAGACGACCCGCGTCGGAAGCGCAAGGATGGTCGGACTGAAGGCCCAGACGCACTTCTGGGGTTACTCCCTCAAGCTGCCCACCCGGGATAGCGAGAACGTCAGCGTGAAGGTGGAAGAAGCCGTCGACAAGAGCGACGATTCGCAGGACATGAGCCCGCTGCAGGCCACGCGCGCCTGGATCACGCAGGCCGAAAACAACGTAATCGATCGCCTGGTGGAGGCCGGCCTGGTGGCACCGCTTGATCCAGGGGGCTACGAAAACAAGATCCTGGATCAGATCGTGATCAACCTGGTCGTACCTAACAACCTGGCCTTTACCGACCAGTTGCATACGCGCATCCTGCTTTCGACCACCATCGAGACCACCACTGTCGGCAACACCATCCTCATCAGCAAGGGACTCATCGACAGCCTGCCCAACGAAGAAGCGATCGCCTCGGTGATTGCCATGGAACTGGCCCACATCGCCATGGGCCACCATATTGACACGCGCTACGCCTTCAACGACCGCCTTCTCTTCCCCGACGAGTCGTCCTTCCAGCGCATCGATATGTACCACTCGGACCACGACAACGCGGAAGCCGCCAAGAAGGCCATGGAGTACCTGCAGAACTCCATGTACAAGGACAAGCTGCCCTCGGCGGGCCTCTACTATGTACAGTTGGTCGATCGCGCCAAGGTGCTCAAGAGTCTCAACACTCCCAAGCTCGGCGATTCGCTGCTCCAAGCCGACGGAACCCCGTGGATGGCCGATCTGCAGAGGATGGCGCCCAGTCTGAACTGGGAGGACCTCACCCAGACTGCCGCCCTGCCTCTGGGCAGTTGGCTCAAGACCGATCCCTGGGACGACAAGGAGCACATGATCAACGCCAAACGGTATGCGCCCATGAACGCCCGCGACAAGATGCCGTTTGAAGTGACGCCGCTTTTCTACAAGCTGCAGCGCTACGATGCATCCCGCGCCGAAATGCCGACAGCGCCTGCCACAGCCGCCCCTCAGACGCCGCCTGCCGCGGGCAATCAGCCGGCAGCGCCGGCCACAGCCGCCCCTCAGACGCCGCCAGCCGCGAGCAATCAGCCGGCAGCGCCGGCCACAGCCGCCCCTCAGACGCCGCCTGCCGCGGGCGATCAGCCGGCAACTCCGCCGGCAGCCGCTCCTGTAACGCCGCCGCCTGCGGCGGCGCCCACACCAACTGCGCCGACACAGTAGCAAAGCAAACTTGGAGAACCCTGGACGGTACGCGCCGCACAGTTCATTCCGGACAGGGTTCTCGCTTGAAGTTCACAATGCCTTAGCGCAGATTCACCCCACCTTCCCCGGAATGGATGAACATTGTGCCCACCTGTTTCCCTTCTATGAAACGATCGATCGTTGCCTGGCTCTCCATCCTGCTTGCCGCCGCCACCTTACCCGCACATGCGCAGGTGGTCCCCTCGGCCGTCGCCCGACAGTTTTCCATCACCGCCGGCGCCCTCGCGTCCGGCTTTCAGACCGACTACCAGGGAGGATACGTCGCTCAATCCAGTTCCTACCCCCTGTATGGCGCGGGCGCCTATGTGGACGTGAAGTTCACCCGTTGGGTTCAGGTTGAAGCGGAGGGCCGCTGGCTGCGTTTCAACCAGTTAAAGAACATCAACCAGAGCAACTACCTTATCGGCCCCCGGATTCCCATCCAGAGCATGCGCTTCTGGCGGGCGACCCCCTATGCCAAGGTCCTGATCGGCTACGGGAAGATGAACTTCGAGTACAACGAGGGCACGGGCAGCTTCACCGACATCGCTTACGGCGGCGGCGTGGACATCAAGCTGACCAAGAGGATCAGCATCCGGGCCATCGACGTCGAGTACCAGCAGTGGCCCCGGTGGCTGAATAGCTCGCTCTATCCCTACGGCGCCAGCGTGGGCATCGGCTACAAGGTCTATTGAAGGCGCCGAAGCCAGGAAGGAATCTTTCCTGTGAGCGGCTGGCGCGGATTATGGTAGTCTGTGGTCTCCGGGACCGCAGAAACGCTGGCGCGTCTCCGGAATCCCTCGCGTAACTGGCGATTCAGGTGGGCCACCACCGGGGAGCGCGAGGCAGTCCTATGCCGATCGCCTGGGCACTCAGTTCCATGTCCAGCGAACCCGTAGAAAGGACTGCCCATGACCCGTTTACAGACCAGTTTCCGCGATTTCCTGTTCGCATCCGATCCCGAGATCTTCGCGGCGATTGCCGGCGAAGAACTTCGGCAACAGGAAGGAATCAACCTGATTCCTTCAGAAAACTACACCTACCCAGAGGTTCTGGCCGCGCTCGGCTCGGTCCTGACCAATAAGTATTGCGAGGGCTACCCCGGCCGGCGGTACTACGCCGGGCAAACCTACACGGACCGGGTTGAGAACGCCGCCCGGGAACGCGCCTGCCGGCTGTTTCGAGCCGAACACGCCAATGTGCAGCCGCTCTCCGGTTCGCCCATGAATCAAGCGGTCTATCTGGCCTTCATGAAACCGGGCGACACGATTCTCGGCATGGACCTCTCCCACGGAGGACACTTGACCCATGGCGCTCCAGTCTCGCACATGGGACAGATATTCAATTTCGTCCGCTACAAGACCAGGCCGGAACTGGCGGGATGCATCGACTTCGACGAAGTGCGGAGGCTGGCGCTGGAGACCCGGCCGAAGATCGTTCTTTGCGGCTACACCTCGTATCCGCGAGAGTACGACTATGCGGCCTTCCGCTCCATCGCCAGCGAGGTTGGCGCGCTGGCCATGGCGGACGTATCGCATGTGGCCGGCATGATCGCCGCCAACGTCCTGCCCAATCCCCTGGACGCGGGCTTCGACCTTGTGACCACCACAACCCACAAGAGCCTGCGCGGACCTCGCGGCGGCATGATTCTCTGCCGCAAGCAATTCGCTAAACCGATCGACAACTCAGTCTTCCCGGGCTTGCAGGGCGGGCCGCACATGAACAGCATCGCCGCCGCCGCCATCGCCTTCCGCAAGGCCGAAGAAACAGAGTTTCAGAACTACGCGCGCCAGATTCTCGCCAATGCAAAGGCGCTGGCGGAGGCGCTCACGCGAGCGGGCGTAACGCTTGTCACCGGCGGCACCAGCAATCACATGATGGTAGCCGACACGGTCACGAGTTTCGGCATGGACGGCAAGCAAGCGGAGCAGACCCTGGAACAGATCGGCATCGCCACCAACAAGCAGGTGATTCCGGACGACAAGAACCCTCCGCTGCGGCCGAGCGGCATCCGCATCGGCACTCCGGCTTCAACCACGCGGGGAATGCTGGAGGAGGATATGGCGCGCATTGCGGAATGGATTGTGGATGCCCTTCGCCACTGCGGAGACGCGTCCCGGCTCTCCCAGCTGGCTAGCGAGGTGAAAGAGTTCAGTGCTACATTCCCGATACCAGGTTTCGATAACCTGCCATGGTAGGCTGCGGGGCTGTAGGTTTCGGAGCAAATCTACTTCGATTCTTTATCCTTGTCGTTGTCCTTTGGCAGCTCGATGAAAAGAAGCCAAAAACGAGTCGATTGGGGACGAGATTCGTCAATACACACAATGCGGAACTGATGGGGAGAGCCCACGCGAAGTTCGTGACCGTCGGAGGAAAGTCCATGGTCAGTGACGGTTAGTCCTCCCTCTTTCTGCTCCGAGCACGTGAGTCCGCTTTGCGTAACAGTGAGGTCGCCAACAGGCTTGCCGTGATTGCACTCCAAGACCTCTCCGTAACGAGAGAGCGGCTTGCGATAGAACGCAAGGACCCGGTCAGGCGTGTCGGTGGTGATGTATTTGGCAACCATGAGCCTGAAATGCGTATCACCAAATGTAAAGCCTAGATCGGCGGTGTTGTCGTCGTCTGTTTCTTTAACGAGGGTTGCGCCGGGATAAGCGGGCAGGCCGATCTCGGTCGCACTGACATGTTTATTGGCATGAAGCTCGAGTTTGAAATCGGGATTCTGCGCGACTGCGGCTGTACTGCCCAAGAACAGGACGGCGGCGAAAGAAACGAATACGGGGAATCTGTGGATACGGCGAAGAGTCATGCGCATGGAGTTCCTTTCCTGCATCTTGAATACGCACGCGAGCAGAGCGGAGTTCCGCGGCATCAAAAAATCATTTCTAATGCGCCAAAGCAAAAGGGCCGCTCGTCTTGAGCAGCCCTTTTGCTTGCAATTGTAGAGGGAACTACGCCGGCGAAGGCGAACCCTCGGGGTAGTTCGGTCCGCTGCGGCTTTCGGGTTTGAGCACCTGCTGCACGTCGCCGCCGGTGTCGGAAGGAGTAGCGAGAACGGAACGCAGGGGGGGGAGTTCCTTTCCCTCGATGAGCATTTGGACCTCTTCCGCATCGATGGTTTCGCGCTCCAGCAGGGCCGCGGCGATGCGGTGCATGGCGTCGGCGTTGGTCTCTACAATCCCATGGGCCGACTGGTATGCCTCATCGATCAGGCGGCGCACTTCAAGGTCGATCTGACGCGCCGTTTCTTCAGAGAAGTCGCGGTGCTGGGCGATTTCGCGGCCCAGGAAGATCTGCTCCTCCTTCTTGCCGAAGGTGAGCGGACCCAGCCGGCTCATGCCGTATTCGCAGACCATGCGCCGGGCCAAGTCGGTGGCGCTTTCAATGTCGCTGCCCGCGCCGGTGGACATCTGGTTGAGGAAGATCTCCTCCGCTACCCGTCCGCCGTAAGAAATGGCCAGATTGGCTTCCAGGTATTCCCTGGTGTAATTGTGCCGGTCGCCGGGCAAGAAGACGGTGACGCCCAACGACATGCCACGAGGAATGATAGTGACCTTATGAATTGGGTCAGAGTGCTCGTGCTTGAAGGAGACCAGCGCATGGCCCGCCTCGTGATAGGCGGTCACCCGTTTTTCTTCCTCGGTGAGCAGCATGGACTTGCGCTCGGCGCCCATGAGCACCTTGTCCTTGGCCACCTCGCAGTCGTACATGACGACCTGCTTGCGGTTCATGCGCGCGGCGCTGAGCGCGGCCTCGTTGACCATATTGGCCAGATCGGCTCCGCTGAAGCCGGGAGTTCCGCGCGCCAGCACGTTCAGGTTCACATCGTCGGCGATGGGAACCTTCTTCACATGGACGCGCAGGATTTCCTCGCGGCCGCGCACGTCGGGCAGGCCAACCACCACGCGGCGGTCGAAGCGGCCGGGGCGCAGCAGCGCCGGGTCCAGCACGTCGGGGCGGTTGGTGGCGGCCACCAGGATCACGCCGTCGTTGGATTCAAAGCCGTCCATCTCCACCAGCAACTGGTTGAGGGTCTGCTCGCGCTCATCGTGTCCGCCGCCCAGGCCGGCGCCGCGATGGCGGCCCACGGCGTCGATCTCGTCAATAAAAATAATGCAAGGCGCATTTTTCTTGCCCTGCTCGAACAGATCGCGGACGCGGCTGGCGCCAACGCCGACGAACATCTCGACGAAATCGGAGCCGGAGATGGAGAAGAACGGCACATTGGCCTCGCCGGCCACGGCGCGGGCGAGCAGCGTCTTGCCGGTTCCCGGAGGCCCGACGAGCAGCACACCCTTGGGAATGCGTCCGCCCAGCTTCTGGAACTTCGCCGGCTCACGCAAGTATTCGATGATCTCCTTCAGCTCTTCCTTGGCCTCGTCCACGCCGGCCACGTCCTTGAAGGTGATCTTCTTCTGCTGCATGGAGAGCAGGCGCGCGCGGCTCTTGCCGAACGACAGCGCCTTGTTTCCGCCCGACTGCATCTGGCGCATGAAGAAGAACCAGATGGCGCCCAGCAGAATGAACGGACCCAGGCTGACCAGGGCCTGCAACAGGTAGTTGCTCTGCGGTTCCTTCTTGGAGAAGTGGGCATCGGAGGCCAGCAGCGCAGCCTCAAGGCCCTCGTAGTGCTCCCCTACGTGGGTGTGGAACTGGTCCTTGGGCGAGGCTTTCATATGACCGTGCAAGTCCCCGCCCTGGATCTCCGCATCGAGCACGTGCCCCTGCTTCACCTCGCTGAACAGGTCGGAGTAGGGAATCTCCTTATCCTTGCCCACGCTGGCGCTCTTCTGCCACACGGTAAAAAGCAGCATGAGGCAAACGAGGATAAAGACCCAGAACATGATCGATCTAACGGTCGAATTCACCAGGATTCCTCTTTCCCGGCGGGGGAGCAGCCGCGCAAAGAACCTTCCACTTCGCCTACATCACCCTTATAGACGTGCGCAACTCCCTTCAAGTCACAGAAAGTTCACATCGCCGGGACGGCAGACACCAACACCTTGCCGCCTGGATGAGCAGTAACATCAATTGTACTCCCTAGCCGGGAAAACTTGAAGAAGCGCCTGCCGACACGGCCTGGCCCTGGCCCAGAGGCTGGCTCGTGCCAGAGATCCGGACCGTCCTGCCTGCCCGTAAACTCCAGCCGGAGAAGGCTATACCCCGTCTCCCTCCAGAGGGTTTGCCACCACGTGGATTCCCTGCTCCGGCTCCAGTTCCACGCCCTTCATCCACACGATGCGGCCGTCGATTTCGAGGACCGGCCAGAGCGCGCGGCTGGAGCCCGTAACCTTCAGGCGCTCAAGCACATCCTTCACCTTGCGCGGGCCACTCGAGTAGCGCAGCCGCACCCGGTCGCCCGCCCTCCAGTTGCGCAGCCTGCCGGAACCCGGCTGGCCGGAACCGGAAGCCTGGCGTTCGCCCTCCGCAGCCGAACCGGCGACCTCAATCCGCAGCCGAAGACCGAAGGCTCGTGCCACGACCTCACCTGGAATCGCCACGCTGTACTCGGGACCTGCCGCTTCGCCCTTTCCTGCTGCCGAAACCGTTTCCACAACCAGCCGCAACTCGCGCGGGGTTCGCTCGGCGCGCAGACCCTGAGCCAATTCACATCTCTGGCCGGCCCGGCCGGTGAGCGCCAACGCGCGCAGCGCCTCCGTGGACAGAAAATCGGGTGCGGCGCCCAACCGGCCTGCCGCATACCGCAACAGCCTCCGCTGCAAGGCCGGCGCCAGCGCGGCCAGTCTCGTCACGTCAATCGCGAGGCCCTCGCCGGCGGCGCGGCCTCCACCCCGCACCGGACGCCCCGGCAACAACATCTGCGGAGCCAGTTTAGCCAGTTCGGCTTCCCACCACGCCTCCTCGTCGCGGGCCAGCGCGGCCATCTGCGCCAGGTGCTCGCGCAGACGCGGATTCCAACCCTCCAACAACGGCAGCAACTCGTGGCGGATGCGGTTGCGGGTCAAGGTCAGGCGCCGGTTCGACGAGTCCTCCCGCCAGTCCTGCCCCCGTTCCTTCAAATATGCCTCCACCTCGGCCCGAGTGGTCCCCAGCAGCGGACGCAGAATCCTACCCTCCGGGTACTCGAGTTTTGGATGAATGCCAGACAGACCCTCAGTCCAGGCTCCGCGCAGAAATTTCGCCAGCACCGTCTCCGCCTGGTCGTCGCGGGTATGGGCGGTGGCCACGGCCTCCACCTCGCCCGAGGCCAGCAGTTGCCGGAACCATCCGTAGCGCAGCCGCCGCGCCGCCTCCTCGATGGTTTCGGCGTTCTGCCGCGCTTCGGCCGCTGTATCCACCCTCGCCTCATGAAAGGGCAGGCCCAGTTGCGCCGCCAGCCCGCGCGCAAACTCCAGATCGGCGTCGGCCTCGGCGCCGCGCAGGCCATGGTGCAGGTGGGCGGCGTGCAGCACCAGGCCCAGTTCCCCGCTCCGCTCCGCCAGCGCGCGCACCAGCGCCACGGAGTCCGCGCCGCCGGAAAGACCCACGGCCAGCCGCAATCCCGGCTTGAGCAGCGACAGATCGATGGGCAACATACCGTGCATCTCAAAATGATAAGGTGGGCACCCCAACCGGCGCCCTTTTACGAAAAAGTCTGCCTGAATGCAATGCTCGTTGTATACTTCACCCGTAATGCAAGTATTTGCGATTCTTCCCGCTGCGGGTCTCGGCACCCGGATGGCCGGGCCACAGCCCAAACAGTTTCTCGCCCTCAACGGCCTGCCCATCCTGATTCATTCGCTGCGCGCGTTTGCGGCGGTGAAGCGGGTAACGGCGATTTATGTGGCCGTGCGCAAAACCGAGATCGAGCGCGTCCAGACCCAAATAGCCGAGTACGGCTTTGCCGGCCGCGTCCAGGTCGTCGAGGGCGGCGACAGCCGCCAGCAGTCGGTTTCCAATGCATTGTCTGCCCTGCCCGCCGAGGCCGACGACATTGTGCTGGTTCACGACGCAGTACGCCCGCTGATCGATACCGCCACCATCGACCGCACCATCGACGCGGTGGCCGAGTTCGGAGCGGCCATCGTCGGCCTGCCGGCGGTGGACACCATCAAGCAGGTGGAGCGCACCGCCCACGGCGCCCTCGTGACCTCGACCATCCCCCGCGAGTTCATCGTGCTGGCGCAGACCCCGCAGGGCTTCCGCTACGGCCTGCTGCAGCGCGCCTTTGCCGAGGCCGCGGCGGACGGCTTTACCGGCACCGACGAGGCATCGGTCGTGGAGCGCGCCGGCCTTCCGGTAGCCGTGGTCCACGGTTCTCAGATTAATCTGAAGATTACCCAGCAGGGCGACCTGGAGTTGGCGGAGTTCTACCTGCGCCAGCACGCCCGCTGACTCCGGCTAGGCTTGGAAATGGGGAATCGCCGCCGGTAGGCTGAAAGAACAGGCACGGTAACCATGGAAACAAGGATCGGATTTGGCTTTGACTCGCACGTCTTCGAAGCGGGCGTGCCGCTGCGCATCGGCGGACTTACGATCGACCATCCGGAGGGCCTGGCCGGCCACTCCGACGGCGACGTGCTGCTGCACGCCATCACCGACGCCCTGCTGGGCGCCGTAGCCGCCGGTGACATCGGCAGCTTCTTCCCGCCCAGCGATCCGCGCTGGAAAGACGCCGATTCGGTCATCTTCCTCAGCCTGGCCCTCGAAGAGCTTCAGCACGCCGGCTACCGCATCGTCAATATCGACACCACGCTCATTCTGGCAGCGCCCAAAATCGCCCCACTTGCCGGCGAGATGCGCACCCGCATCGCCGATCTGCTGGGCGTCGACATCGACCAGGTGAGCATCAAGGCCAAGACCCCCGAAGGACTGGGCCTCGATCACGTGGCCCAATGCCACGTCGTCGCACTGGTCGAGCGCGTTCAGGAACCCGACGACCTGAAAACCATGACTGCCGTCATCGAAAGCCAGCACCAGTTGGAAGACGTCGTCGAAGACCTGCTCAGCTCCGTCCACGGCATCCCCAAAAAGGGCGTCTCCACGGTCTACGACACTGAGGACATTACGTAGGGCAGTTGTGAGTTTTCAGTGGTCAGGGATCACGGACCAGGAAATGCGAACCTGAACTCGCTGGAGGTCTTTCCAAAGTGAATCTGCGCTTCGCAGCATTTTTTGCAATCGCTCTGCTTGCCTCGTTGCCCTTCGGCCTCTGCGCCCAGACCCCCGACTGGCGCACCCCCGCCGAGATCAGCGGCTACCGCACCACCCCGGACTACGCGGAGACCGTCGCCTACCTCGAGCGCATCGCCGCCGCCGCGCCCGGCCAGGTCAAGATCGAAAACTTCGGCAAGACCGGCGAGGGCCGCGACCTGAAGATCGTCATCGCATCAAAGGATGGGGTCTTCGATCCGGCGGCCATCCACGCCTCCGGCCGCGCCATTCTGCTGGTGCAGAACGCTATCCACGCCGGCGAGATGGACGGCAAGGACGCCTGCCTTGCCTTGCTCCGGGATATCGTCCAGGACCAGAACGGCGCGAAGCGCCTCCTGGACCACGTGGTCTTCGTCTTCATCCCCGTTTACAACATCGACGGCCACGAGCGCCGTTCCGCCTACAACCGCATCAACCAGAACGGCCCCGAGCTATCCGGCTGGCGCAGCAACGGGACCAACCTCAACCTGAACCGCGACTACATGAAGGCCGACGCCCCTGAAACCCGCGCCTTCCTCAAGATGTTTCATCGCTGGCTGCCCGACTTCTTCGTCGACGACCACGTCACCGACGGCGCGGACTTCCAGTACGACGTGACCTTCATGATCGACGACGCCCCCGACGTTGCGCCGGCCACCGCCAAATGGATTCGCGACGCCGTGACCCCCGAGCTGGAGCGCCAGGTCAACGCCTCCGGCCATCTCGCCTTCCCTGCCCTCATCAACCTCAACAACGAAACCGATCCCGCGCAGGGCCTGGCCTACAACCCCGATCGGCCCCGCTTCTCCACCGGCCAGATGATCCTTGAAAACCGTCCCGGCCTGCTGGTGGAGCTGCACATGCTCAAGGACTACAAGACCCGCGTCACCGGCAACTACGAGATTCTGCGGGCGTTGCTTGAGGTCATGAACCGCGACGCGGCCAAGCTTATTGCCCTGAATCGCGAGGCCGACGCCGCAGCCGCCAAGCTGGGCGCACACCCCTTCAGCAGTGAAAGATTCCCGCTGATCACCGACTGGAACGGCGAGACCACCCCGGTCGTCTTTCACGGCTACAAGTTCACCCGCGCCCTGAGCGAAATCTCCGGCGCCATGTGGGTAAGCTACTCGCACGAGCCCTGGAACGTGACCCTGCCCCTGGCCACCGGCGCCAAAGTTACCGCTTCGGTTACGCTGCCCGCCGGTTACATCGTTCCCCCGCAGTGGACCCAGGCCATCGACGTGCTGGCCGCGCACGACGTAACCCTGCGCCGCACCACCGCCCCCTGGACCGGCAAAGTGGAGCGCTACCGCTGCTCCGGAATGCAGTGGCGGGCGCAACCCTTCGAGGGCCGGCACCCCATCTTTGGCGGCGAGAACCAGGGCGCACAGCCCGGCCGCTACGGCCAATGCACGCTCACCAACGACACCCTCACCTTCCCCGCCGGTTCGGTCGTGGTCCCGCTCAACCAGCGGCTCTCCAAAGTCGCCATTCACTGGCTGGAACCCGAAGCGCCCGACTCCGCCCTGCGCTGGGGCTTTTTCGATCCCATCTTCGAGCAAAAGGAATATGGCGAGGCCTACGTCCTGGAAAAGCTGGCCCGCGAAAACCTGGCCAAAGACCCGGCCCTCAAAGCCGAGTTCGAGCACCAGATCCAGTCCAACCCGCGCTTTGCCGCCAGCCCCGAAGCCCGCCTCGAGTTCTTCTACGAGCGCTCGCCGTGGTTCCAGGAGAACCGCGTGGGCCAGTACCCGGTCGGCCGCCTGATCTCGCTCGACGGCCTGCCGCTGGAGTAACGGACTTCGATTTAATGGGGAATGCGCCGGCGATTTTCATTGCGGATTTCGCCGTTTGGCTTTACCTTGTCTCAAAGTTTCCATTCCACTTCCGGAGTGTTCTCTATGCAACCCGATCCCGAAGCGGTCAGGCACATTATCCTGGTCATGCTCACAATCATCCCCATCATTATGGCGGTGGTGATTGCCATTGTGATGGTGCCTTGCTGGTTCATCCTGAAGAAGGCCGGCTTTACGCCATGGCTCTCGCTCCTGTGCATCATCCCATCGCTCGGCACCCTGGTTCTGCTTTACCTGCTCGCCTTTGCGGAGTGGAAAGTTGTGGCAGTTCCGCAGCAAGGCTGGATGCCGCAACCGCCCTACCCACCGCAGCCGCCCTACCCGCCGCAACCGCCCTACCCGCCGCAGCCGCCCCATGCCTGAGCCTGTTCGCGCCAGCCGGTGAGGGAGCGAATGTTAGCATCGTGAGTGGAAAGAAACCTTCAACATGCCTGATTCCGCTCCCTCAGCGGCAAAAACTCCCCGCGTCCGTTTTGCCCCCTCGCCCACGGGCTTCCTGCACGTGGGCAGCGCCCGCACCTTTATCTTCAACTGGCTCTATGCCCGCCACAATCATGGAACCATGGTCCTGCGCCTGGACGACACCGATCTCGAGCGCAACACCGAGGCCAGCGTCCAGTCCATCTTTGAGGGACTGCGCTGGCTGGGTCTCGACTGGGACGAAGAGTACAAGCAATCCTCGCGGCTCGACCTGCACCGCCGGCAGGCAGAGGCCATCTTCGCCAAGGGCCTAGCCTATCGCGACTTCACACCCGCCCACGCGGGCGACGACAATCAATCCTCGGCGCAGGGCGCATGGCTTTTCAACCCCGGCATGAGGGAAATGTCCCGCGAGGAATCCGACCGCCGCGCCGCCAGTGGCGAGCCTTTCGCACTACGCTATCGCGTTCCACGAGACCAGGGCAGGAATTTGAGCTTCACCGACGGCGTTTATGGTGAGCAGTCCAAGCCCGCCGACGAAGTGGAAGACTTCGCGCTGCTGCGGTCAGACTCATTTCCCACCTACCACCTGGCCTCCTGCGCCGACGACGCCGATCTCGGCATCACTCACATCATCCGCGGCCAGGATCACCTGACCAACACCTTCAAGCACCTGCTGATCTTCGAGGGCCTGGGCGTCCAGCCGCCCCAGTTCGCCCATCTTCCCCTGCTCGTCGCCCCCGATGGCGCCAAACTCTCCAAGCGCAAGCATGGCGCCGTCGTCAGCGTGACCACCTACCGCGATGCCGGCTTCCTCCCTCAGGCCTTCGTCAACTTCCTCTGCCTCCTCGGCTGGTCGCCCAAGGACGACCGCGAGTTTCTCTCGCTCGACGAACTCACCGCAGCGTTCACTCTCGAGGGCGTGAACCGCGCCAACGCCGTCATCAATTTCACTGACGCCGATCCCTTTGATCCCAAAGCCGTCTGGCTCAACGCCGAGCATATCCGCGCCCTGCCCGTGGACGAGCTCGCTCCTTTACTCGGACCCTTCTTCTCGCGGGGCGGCTTTGAGACTACGCCGGAAAAAGTGCTTGCAGTCACTCCGCTTATTCGGGAGCGCATCAAGCTGCTGCGCGACGCCGTCTCCGCCGCCGACTTCTTCTTCCTCCCCCAACTCGCCCCCTACGACCCCGCCGAGCTGATTCCACAAAAGGGCGATGCCGCCATGGCGCTCCGTGTCCTCCAGCACGCGCTCGAAGTACTGCCCGCCATCAACTTCGATCACGATTCGCTCGATCAGGCGCTTCGAGCCGCAGCCTCGCACATGGGTTTAAAGGCCGGGCAGGCCTTCCAGCCCATCCGGGTCGCCGTCTGCGGCCGCAAAAACGCGCCGCCGCTGTTTGAAACCATGGCCGTCCTCGGACGCGACGTCTGCCTCGCCCGCATCCGCCAGGCCGAAGCCAGCCTGCAATCTCTCGCAGTATGAGGCGACGATTTGAAGTGTATGGTCGCGGCTGACCCAGAACTGACCATACCAAACATATCTATCCATACTGTGGTGGGGCCAGCGGCGTTCGGCTCGAGGTGCGGACGACTTCATCTTAGGTCTCAAATACGGGATCTGGCGCAGCCGGGGATTTTCCAGAATTTGACCAAACGGCCGGAGGAGGCACCCTGGGCGAGAGTAGAGTCACCCGGCAGCACGGATTGTTTGAAAAATACATGCGGGGCGATATAACCGAGAACCAAGGAGATAAAATGCACGTAATTTGTTTTGTCACCTCGGAAGCGCGTCCCTGTCACGAGATATAGCCGCCTATCGAGGTGAAACAGAAATCGTTAAGGGAAGTCATGACAAACGGACGAACTCACAATCCGATACTTTGGAACACCATCGCCATAGTGCTCCTGGTTGCCGTAACGGCAGTAGCAGGGATCTTTTGGCCAGCAGCGTACGCGAAGGAAACGTTGTATTCGAGTGCCGGGGCCATCGGCAGCGATCTTGTCGATCTGCTGTTGGTCGTGCCGGTCTTGCTGATCAGCGGCATCTTGGGGTATCGAGGGTCGGTTCCCGCGCGATTGGTCTGGCTGGGCACCCTGGGCTATCTGCTTTACAACTTTGTTCTTTACGCTTTCGGGGTGCACTTTAACGCGCTGTTCCTGGTCTATTGCGCGACGCTGAGCTTGTGCTTCTACGCCACGGTATTCTGTCTTCCGTTGATTTCTCTCGAGCAGATCGCCCAAACCTATAGTCCTCGCGCGCCGCGAAAGACGACCGCCATCGTGCTCTTAGTGATTGCCGCGCTATATGCCGCCTTCGATTTGGGCGAGGACATCCCCGCGCTGCTGGCGGGGCGAGTCCCTCAAAGCGTCATCCAGGTGAACCTGCATGTAAACTTCATTCATTGCCTAGACCTGATCTTCCTCTTACCCGGCATGTGCATAACCGCATATCTTCTGTTCCGCGGAAAAGCATCCGGTTACGCGCTTGGGGCGGCATTTCTGGCTCTGTTGGCGATCATGAACATAGAACTTGCGGTCCTGATGGTGGTAATGGCCCTCAAGGGTTGTTTTGGAATGTTCTACCCGATGATCGTCTCATTCGCGGTTGTAGGTGTCGGTTGCACGGTTTTGCTGTGGTTCTACTTCGCGTCGGCAAAGAGAGGGCAGGTAGCCCGGGTCTGACCATCCTAGAGTGAATGAATGCCTCTCGATAAGGATGAAGGCTTCGTCCTTATCGAGGTGCACTCAATCGCGGTGGCAGATTGAGATGTCGGCCGACAGCTCACTCGATAATGTTATTAAGATTTGATGTGTGTGTCTCAACTTCCCACGGCTTGAGAATCACCCGTGCAGCCCTTCTTTAGTACAGCTCTCCAGTGGGATAATGAAGTACAGCTATGACCAACTCGAATCCGGAAAGCCCAGCCGCCGCCACTCCCTCCAACTTCCTCCGCGAGATCATCGCCGAGGACGTGCGCACGAAAAAGTACGGCGACGCCGTCATCCAGACCCGCTTTCCTCCCGAGCCCAACGGCTACCTCCACATCGGCCACGCCAAGGCCATCTGCATCGACTTTGGCCTGGCTGACGAGTTCGGCGGGAAAACAAACCTGCGTTTCGACGACACCAACCCTGAAAAGGAAGAACAGGAGTACGTCGATTCCATCATGGCCGACGTCCGCTGGCTGGGCTTCGACTGGGAGCGCCTCTGCTACGCCTCCGACTACTTCCCCCAGCTTTACGAGTGGGCATTGCAGCTCGTCAAAATTGGAAAAGCTTACGTCGACGACCTCTCCGCCGACGAGATCCGCCAGCACCGCGGCACCCTCACCGAGCCCGGGAAAGACAGTCCCTTTCGAAATAGGTCTGTCGAAGAAAATCTCGACCTCTTCACCCGCATGAAGGCCGGCGAGTTCCCCGACGGCAGCCGCGTGCTGCGCGCCAAGATCGACATGGCCTCGCCCAACCTGAACATGCGCGATCCGGTCATGTACCGCATCCTGCACGCTTCGCACCACCGCACCGGCGACGAGTGGTGCATCTATCCCATGTACGATTACGCACACGGCCAGTCAGATTCGATTGAGAGGGTCACCCACTCCATGTGTACTTTGGAGTTTGCGGATCACCAGCCCCTCTACCGCTGGTATATCGAGCAGCTCGGCATCTTCCCCTCGCAGCAAATCGAATTCGACCGTCTTAACATCACCTACACCCTGCTCAGCAAACGTAAGCTGTTGCAGCTCGTAAATGAAAAGCGCGTGAGCGCCTGGGACGATCCCCGCATGCCCACCCTCTCCGGCCTTCGCCGCCGCGGCTTCACCCCGGAAGCCATCCGCAACTTCGTCGCCCAGGCCGGCGTCTCGCGCACCAATGGGTCAACGGATGTCGAGATGCTCGAGCACTTCCAGCGCGACGACCTTAACCGCCGCGCCCGCCGCGCCATGGCCGTGCTGCATCCGCTCAAGCTGGTCATCGACAACTATCCCGCCGGTCAGTCGGAGCTGGTCGAGGTCGCGAACAATCCCGAGGATCCATCAGCCGGCACACGCCAGGTGCCCTTTTCCGGCGAGATTTATATCGAACAGGACGACTTCCGCGAGGTGCCTCCGCCCAAGTACTACCGCCTGTCTCCAGGGAAAGAAGTCCGCCTGCGCAACGCTTACTTCATCACCGCCCACAGCGTGGTGAAAGACGAGGCCGGCAACATCGTCGAGGTGCACTGCACTTACGATCCGTTGAGCCGCGGCGGCAACTCTCCCGACGGCCGCAAGGTCAAGTCCACCATGCATTGGGTCTCGGCCGCCCACGCCATCAGCGCCGAAATCCGCCTCTACGGCAACCTCTTCGCCAAGCCCGATCCCTACGACCTTGCGGAAGGCCAGGACGTTCTCGACAATCTCAACCCTAACTCCCTGGAGATCCTCTCGGGCGCCAAGCTGGAGCCCTCTCTCGCCCACGCCACGCTTGAGGACCGCTTCCAGTTCGAGCGCGTCGGCTACTTCTGCCTGGACCCCGACTCGAAACCGGACTCCACTCCCGCCCATCTGGTCTTCAACCGCACACTCCCGCTGAAAGACTCCTGGGCCAGGATCGAAAAGAAGTCAGGAGCGTAGCCACCTGCGGTGGGGCCGGCGCTCGCTGATCGCTCGCACAGTGTTGTGCTTTCCCGGGCCACCTGCGGTGGGGCAGCCGCTCGCTGATCGCTCGCATGGGTGTTGTGCTTTCCCAGGCCACCTGCGGTGGGGCAGACGTTCGCTGGTCGCTCGCATGAGTGTTGTGCTTTCCCAGGTCCTCCGCCGCGGCGGACAGGACCTGGGGCACCCGCTGGAGCGCTCACCTAAGGTTGTGGAAAAACCGGTAAAACTGTGGAAAATCGGCAGGAAAGATAGGGGTTTAACAGCAGGAGTGATTAACTCTAATCCTCAATCGTTTTAGTAAATGCAGGAAAGATTAACCCAAATACTAAATCATTTTAGGAAGCACAAAGGCGACGAATCCCACGACTAAAGCCTTTTAGTAAATCGATAAATCTCCTCTTGCAACGCGTGGTGAATTACTTTACATTTCATCGTGATCGTCAAACCAACGATCCTTGGTCTTGAACCTTGATTACCCGCGCAGCGTTCAAGCCCATCACAGGCAGTGTACAGTTCGGGATTCGGTATGAGCGTGCGCCTCGTTTTTCTTGGGATTGCGCGGCACAGCGATCCGTATCTGTCTACCTGCTTCCCCAGATACTCGATGCACGCAACAACTAGGGTGACGCCAGCGGTAACCGTAAGTTAGCAATCGAATCGAGATCGCAGTGGATGCGGAAAGAGTATCCGTGTATCGACTCACGGAGCCTCGCACGCGCGATCTTTGGGAACATCGTAGGACATCCAGAAACCGCAAAACGAAAAGGAGATCAGCATGCACTCAATGAGGTTCGTTTCGTTACGAGTTCAACTAGTAATCCTCTGCGCTCTCATCGCGGCGGGTTGCGCAACCATGGCGGCAAACGCACAAACGGTATACAACAATGGGTCTGGTACAAGCAACGGATACTACTATGCGTTGTATACCAGTAGCGGGTCGGCAACCTTGACACTGGGATCAACAGCCGGCAATTACGCCCTCAGCTGGTCCAATGCCGGCGATGTGGTTGGCGGTGTAGGCTGGAATCCCGGGAGCGCGCGGATCGTCGGCTACAACGTCGGCTCCGCCACTGGCTACAACGTCATTTCCCTCTACGGATGGACGCAAAATCCGCTGGTCGAGTATTACGTCACTGAGCTTGGTCAACTGTACCTGGCGACTGCAACTTACAAGGGCAGTGTTTCCAGCGATGGGCACAACTACAGCACCTATGAACATCAGCAGGTCAACCAGCCTTCGATCGTCGGCACCGCAACTTTCGAACAGTACCTAGATCAATGGGGCGGGCAATCGATTGGAACGAACGGCACAATCACCCTCGCCAACCACTTTAACCACTGGAACAGTCTCGGGATGAACATGGGCAGTTTCGCCATGCAGTACCTCGCGACGGAGTCATGGAGCGGTGGCAGCGGGTACGCTAACGCAACCGTATGGACAGCGAGCTCCAGCGGTGGCGGCGGTGGCGGCGGTGGTGGCGGTGGCACATTTCCCACCGGCACTCACAAGCTCATCAATAGCGCCAGCGGCCAATGCGCGGACGATAGCGGCGGCTCCACATCCAACGGAACCAAAGTGCAGCAGTACACGTGCTACAGCGGCGCGAACCAGAATTGGGTGATCACTTCCCTGGGCAACGGCTATTACTCGATAGGGAGCCAAAACAACTCCAGTGCCGTCTGGAATGTCACCGGCAATGGCACCTCTGCAGGAACAGCTATCCAGCTCTATAGCTACTGGTCCGGCGGAACCAACGAACAGTTCCAGCCCGTCGCATCGGGAAGCGGATACGAGCTCAAGGATCACAACAGCGGACTTTGCGTCGCCGATCCCGGCGGATCAGGCACGGCCGGGCAGCAATTGGAGATCGAAGCATGCAACGGGGCGAGCAGCGTGGTGTGGAAGGTGCAGTAGGTTTAAACCGGGTCACAACCGCATTGCTTCACACGGCAACTGGAACGGCGCCACTATCGCAGTGCCGGCGAACCTTGCGCTCGACGGAACGGCCTGCACCGTGACAAGCTCACTGCCAGTTGACCGGCACAACGCGGCGAAACATGTCAAAAGACCTGTTTCGCCGCGTTTTTGAATAAGAATGAGCGCGCGAGGAAAGTCAAGGGGCGCGGGCTGTTGCCTTCGCGGGCAAACGGATTTTGAGCTTATCTGAGTATTTGCAATCCAGATGCATGGGATTCTATGATCCGGATAAACGGGAAACGGGACATTTCTATGAGAAAAGTTTTCATTTTAATGGCAATAATGATTGTTGCCATCGCTTGCTCGGGGGAAATTCCTGCTAACTTTGTTTTCGTCAAAGGCGGGACTTTCAAGAACACACTTTCAAACTACTACGGAAAACGCGTAACCGTATTGGACTTTTATATCGGCAAGTATGACGTAACTCAAAGAGAGTGGATTGAGGTAATGGGAAGCAATCCCTCTAAATTCAAAGGCGACAATATGCCGGTCGAGATGGTCAACTGGTATGACAGTATCGAGTACTGCAACCAAAGGAGCATCAAAGAGGGCCTGAAGCCGTATTACAACATCGACAAGAACAAGAAAGATCCGAATAATCTGCCGGACCCGAAATTCGGCGATCTCGACGATGTGAAATGGACGGTAACAATTAATGCGGGAGCCAACGGATACCGGCTGCCGACGGAAGCGGAGTGGGAATATGCCGCGGGCGGAGGCCAGTTGAGCAAGAGTTACACTTATAGCGGAAGCGATGATGTGGAAGAAGTAGCATGGTATTGGAGAAATTCTGGAGATAAGACCTTGACCGGGTTTTGGAACTGGCCTGCCCTGGAGCAAAACCATAATCAATCGAAACCCGTCGGCGGCAAGAAACCCAACGAGTTGGGGCTTTACGATATGTCAGGCAATGTAAGGGAATGGTGCTGGGACTGGCACGGGGACTTGGAGGCCAATGTAACTGACCCTAAAGGAAGTCAGAGCGGCTATCGCCGGGTTTGGAAGGGCGGCGGTTGGATGGGCGACGCCCGCTACACCGAGCCGGCTTTCCGGGGCAGCCTGGCGGCGAATGGCAAGGGCCCCGATCAGGGTTTTCGTGTCTGCCGTAACAAGTAAGCCGGAACAAGTCAAACCAGGCATGATCGAAAAGATCTGTTTCAATGGATTGCAGTTCACGAATTCGCGCTCCGGGTTTGTCCTGAAGCCATCGGTTTCCGATCGGATGGAAGAAGCTCAGAGCTCATCATCGCAGGGAAAATAAGAACCAAAGAACAGTGAATAAGGGGCCCGGCCCCCCCGTTGCGGCAAGGCAGCTTCAGGAGTGGGTCAGCCGGGAGATTTCAGGTCAGGAGGTTTCCAATGCGGCGAACAGTATCTCTCATCCTCGCAGTTTTCGGATTATCAGCAACAGTTTTTGGCCAGACCACGCCAAGCGAACCGCAGACACTGCAGGCTCTATTAACGGAAGTCCGCGAACTTCGCCAGGAGCTGCGGTTTTCGCTGGCAAGAATTCAAACTGCCCAGATATTGCTCTCTCGCCTGCAAACTCAGCAATCAGTCGTTACGCACGCGGCAGACCGTTTAGACGAAGCACGCGCGAAGTTCGATGCTGCGCAAGACCGCCGGCAGCATGAGGCAAGCGAGTTTAAGCGGCTGGAAGATTCGCTCAGCAGCGAAGAGAATCCGGCGCAACAGAAGATGCTCGAGGATGAAATCGTCCACTTCAAATCAGAACTTGAAGCATCGACGGCCGCGGAGCAGCAAGCTCAGGCGATAGAAAATGAGTGCGAAGTGCAACTGCGAAATGAACGGGACAAACTCGACGCGATCAATGCTCAGTTGGACGAGATTCTTAAGAGCATGGGCAGTTCCAACGAACAGGGGATTGGCGCTGCGCGTTAATTCTGTGGCAAGGCCAATCCTGGACCTGGTTCTGCAGCAATACTCCATCTTGAGGCCGATGGCTGCAATACCGAATACATCCAGTCAGGTAGCTCGAGCGAAAGGTTACCAAACCGCAGATCCTCTGTCCCGTATTCCCGCCTCTTGTTACTTGGGCAACTGCGAGGTGTCCCAGCCGCCGTCGAGGGAGCGGACTAAACCGACGCTCGAAACGAACTGGCGGGTGCATCAGGATCACCCCGTCAGCAGTGCAGAGCTAGCACTTCGGATGGGGGTTCTTGAACACAACCTCGACCGGCGCCCAGTCTGACAGGCGCTTCGCGTCTACTTCGGCATCTCCGGCCTGGCTGGAGAGCGACGACGATGCAAGCGCCACGGATATCTTGACCTTTCCCTTGATGCAGTAAGCCCCGAGAAACCTCGACAGATCCCTACTTGCCGCATCCATATACTCCGCGGGAAGGGCGCCCTCGGCGCCAGCGATATCGACCGGAGCCATAATCATCCGATTCACCAACGGCGCATTTTTCGTATCCGCCGCAACGTCGAATCGCACCACGAGGCTGGCTCTTTTCTCCAGCGCGTCAGGATTCGCCGTGTACTTGATGGCCGGAATGGTGACGCCCGCCGGGTTCGGTTTTGCAGGCTGCGCGTCAAACGCGAGATGGTAGGGGGCCCCCTTCCATTTCGGCGTGACGGGAACGTTGGAAGCCTTGTCCCCCTGGTTTCCGCACCCCGTCAAAAGCGCCAATCCCACGATCGCCAATATGATGCCTTTTCTCATGTCATCCTCCACGTTCCTATCAGACGACGTGCCAGAATACCACTCCTGCGTATCACTGGAACAATGATCGCCGGGCGCCGGGCGCCCCAGAACCTGCACTGGGACCTGGGATATAGGCTCCTACTTCCCGATTATGTCGATCGCCACGAGAATCGTCTTCGGAGGCATGCAGGCATTCTTGTCGCAGGCCTGGTAGCGCAGCCTGGCCTCCACCAGATGATTGCCCGCCGTGGCCACGATGCGCGCCCGGATGGTGAACTCCCCCGTGTAGACGCTCAGCTTCGTGCCGGGATCCAACGGCAGCGTGAAGTCCTCGCCGGCAGGATAGCTGGCTCCCTCTAACCGCACGCCGGAGCCCTCGGGAATCGAAAACGTCGTCGGAATGAGTTCGTCTTCCCTGGGTGTATGCGAGTTGATATGCAGCCCTTGCGCAATGCGGAAGTGCAGGTCAACCTCGGTTGGCTTGCCCGCAGTTAACGTCACCTGCTCGGGAAACAGAAACTCGACCGCCGCGCCTTTCAGGATCGACCGGCCCGGCTGGTCGGCCTGCCCCTGAGCCGGCGAGCCAGCCATGAGAAGAACCAGAGCCGTTATACCGATTTGTATCTTCATCCCAGCCATCGTTCCGAATCCTGCGCTCATAACTGAAAGCTAGTAGCTAGAAGATGCCTTTACTTCCCCAGCGCCTGGCGAATATTCGTTTCGATATCGTCCTTGGAGGTCAGCCCCAGTTGCGCGGCGACCACCGTGCCCTTGCGGTCCACAAAAAAGGAGGTGGGCAGTTCATCCAGGCCGCCGTACGCCTTGTCGAGCGTTGCGCCGTCGATCAAAACCGGGTAGGGAATATGCATTTGTTGCGCGGAGCGAGCGATCTCACTCTTTTCCTCGCTCAGCTTCTGCGGGTCGTCGCGATCGATGTCGTCCGCCGAAACGCCGAGAATCTCAAATCCCTGCGCCGCGTACTGATTGCGCAACTCCACCAGCCACGGCGTCTCGATCTTGCACGGAGCGCACCACGTGGCCCAGAAATTGATCAGCACCGCCTTGCCCTTGTAGCTGGCCAGCGACACTTTTCTGCCGCTCAGATCTTCCAGGGCAAAGGCCGGCGCCGGCTTGCCCTTGAGCGGCGATAAGTACTGCGGCGCGCCGCCTGCCGGATTGGCCGCCAGTTCGCCCTTCGCCACGGAGGCCATCAGCCGCTCGGCGGCCTGCTTGCGGTACTCCCAGTTGGCCCACCCCACCCAAGCAAAGGCGGCCAGAATGAACAGAACGGCAGTGAGAACCAGCGTGTTGCGCTTCACGGGAATTGGCCTCTCCTTTTTATTGTACGAGCAGCGCTGCGCCCTGAACTGATACCATCAAAAGCCGATGAACAGTGATGGAGACAAGCTGACCCCGGCGGCGCTGATCCGCACCGAGGCGGCGGCGCTGGAAGCCCTGGCCGCGCGCCTTGAAGGGCCGATGGCCGAAACATTCTCCCGCGCCGTCGAACTGATTCTGCGCTGCGGCCATGAAAACGGCCGTGTCGTGGTCACCGGCATGGGCAAAAGCGGCATCATAGCGCAGAAAATTGCCGCCACGCTCAGTTCCACCGGCTCCCCGGCCTTGTTTTTGCACCCGGCCGAGGCAGTGCACGGTGACGTGGGCGTGCTGATGCCCGGCGATGTGGTCGTCGCGCTCTCCGCCAGCGGCGAAACCGAGGAGATTCTCCGCCTGCTGGCCACGCTCAAGCGCAAGGGCGACGCGCTGGTCAGCTTCACCTGCAATCTGAACTCGACCCTGGCCGCGGCGAGCGACGTAGCTCTGGACTGCGGCGTGGAGCGCGAGGCTTGCGGGCTGAATCTTGCGCCCACAGCTTCCACCACCGCCATGCTGGCCCTGGGAGACGCGCTGGCCATCGCCGTCAGCCTGCGCAAGGGCTTCCGGGCGGAGGATTTTGCGGAACTGCATCCCGGCGGCAAGCTGGGCAAGCGCCTGGCCAAGGTCCGCGACCTGATGCACACTGGTGACGATGTGCCCGTGGTCGCTCCCACCACCTCCATGACCGACGTGATCTACGAGATGTCCTCGAAGAAGCTGGGCATCACGACTGTGCAGGAGAGTGGCGAACTGCGAGGCGTGATCAGCGACGGCGATCTGCGGCGGTTGCTGGAGCGCGAAGGCGGCGCGGCCCTCAGCCGTACGGCCGGCGAAGCCATGAACGCCCACCCGAGGACTATTCATCCGGAGGAACTGGCCGCTAAGGCGCTGGCGATTCTGGAAGAGCGCAAGATTACGTCGCTGATCGTGGTGGATGCCGACCAGAAAGTCGAAGGCGTGCTGCACCTGCACGATCTGTGGGGCGTGGAGCTGATTTGAATTCAACAGATTTGGCGGAGGTCAGCGAAACTGCGGGGCCATGAGCGCGACCATCTCGAGGTCCCGGTCCAGAATTACGGATTTATCGGGATCGGAAGCGTCGTAGTGCAGGTGGACCCTCTTATCCTTGACTTGCCGGACGAACTCATTCGCGTCTTCCTCGCGGCGAAAGCGGTGTACATGCTTGCCTGAACGGTACTCCTCTACGTAATAGGTGTATGTAATCTCGGCCCAGAAGCGCAGCCCTTCCTTATGAACCTGCCCGTTCAGGATTGTGGCATCAGTCGCGGGCCATCCGGCCATCGCTTGGCTCTGCCGCCGTTTCTGATAAAGCTTCCGTACGCCGAACGCCGCAATCGCGCCCGGAATGATCCCAAAGACCTTGAGGAGCTTGATAAAGCCCAGCAGAATCGCTTCCCAAGGGATGTGGTGGGGATTCATATCTGAGAGTATGTCACATAGCTCCGGCCAACCGATTGGCGCCTCAAAGAAATGCTTTTAAAACCTTCCAGGATTCTGGACGTTTAAAATGAAAGCTGCTGTCAATTGTCTTGCGTCCGCAGCGAAACCGGGTTCCCTGCGACAGGTCTTCGTCGCTGGGTGGAAGGCGGACGGGAAAGCACGCACTCATCGCTATGCATCGCTGGTCCAAGTTGTTTATTCCCACTCTTCGCGAGGCCCCGGCGGACGCCGAAGTGGCCAGCCACAAGTTCCTGCTGCGCGCCGGCTACATCCGCCAGCTCGGCGCGGGCATCTACAACTACCTCTTCCTTGGGGCACGCTCGCTGAACAAGATCATCGCCATCGTGCGCGAGGAGATGGACAAGATCGGCCAGGAGTTCTACCTGCCGGCCATTCACCCGCGCGAGCCGTGGGAACAGAGCGGCCGCTGGACAACCATGGGCGACAACATGTTCCGGCTGAAGGACCGCAAGGGCGCGGAGCTGTGCCTGGGCATGACGCACGAAGAGATTATGACCACCATCGCCCGCAGCGAGCTGCGCAGCTACAAGCAGTTGCCGCAGATCTGGTACCAGATTCAGACCAAGTTCCGCGACGAACCGCGGCCCAAATCCGGTCTGCTGCGCGTGCGGCAGTTCACCATGAAGGACAGCTACTCCTTCGATATGGACAAAGCCGGGCTGGACAAGAGCTTCGATCTGCACGATGCGGTGTACCGCAGGATCTTCACCCGCTGCGGACTCAAGTTTGTGGCCGTCGAGGCGGATTCGGGCTCCATGGGCGGCTCGCAATCGCAGGAGTTCATGGTCTACACCGACGCCGGCGAAGACCTGATCGCAAGCTGCCCGGTCTGCGGCTACGCGGCGAACGTGGAGAAAGCCGTTTCACGGCTTGATCCTTTGGTTGAGATGGAGGCGACCGGTGACGGCAAGCCGGAGTTGGTTCATACGCCGGGCTGCGGAGCGATTGCGGATGTGGCCGCATTCTTCAAGATTTCGCCAGCTTCGGATATCAAATGCGTGGCCTACATGGCGCAAATCCGCCAACAGCAAGAACCTGCGCCAGGGCAACACGGCGGAGGTCTTCAGGCTGTTGCCGTATTCCTTCGCGGCGACCACCAGGTAAACGAAACAAAACTAACCGGCCTCTTGATCGCCGCATTGCAGACCCAGGGACCAGCAACCAAAACGCGATCAGTCAGTGAACTGCGGCCAATGGACGCCGATGACTTAGCGCATTATTTCCACGCTCCAGCCGGTTTCCTTGGGCCGGTTGGATTGGAGGCCGCCAAGACACCAATGTCTGGCGGGTTGACGGTGGTGGTGGACAAGTCCCTTGAAGGCCGCAGGAACATGGTCTGCGGAGCGAACAAGCTGGACTACCACCTGCGCAACGTCGTACCGGGCCGCGATTTCACCTGGACCCTCAGCGCCGACATCCGCAGCGTGAACGAAGGCGAAGCCTGCCCGAAAGACGGCTGCTCCGGCAAGCTGGTCGTCGGCAAGGCGGTTGAAGTGGGCCACATCTTCAAGCTGGGTTATAAGTACTCGGAGAGTATGGGGGCGCGCGTGCTGGACCTGAACGGCAAGGAAGTAACTCCCATCATGGGCAGCTACGGCATCGGCATCGAGCGCATCTTGACCGCGGCCGTCGAGCAGTCGAACGACAAGAATGGGTTTTGTCTGCCGGCCTCGATTGCGCCTTTCACGGTGGTAGTTACAGTCACCAACGTTTCCGATCCGGCTCTCGCCCAAACCGGCGAAAAGCTGGCCGCGGAACTGGAAGCGGCGGGCCTGGACGTGCTGCTGGATGACCGTGACGAGCGCGCCGGCGTCAAATTCAAGGATGCGGACCTGGTGGGCATTCCCTACCGCATCAACGTAGGCAAGAAGGCTGCCGGCGGCCAGGTGGAACTGGTGACGCGCGCGACGGCAACCAGCGTGGATGCAGCGTTGGATGAAGTGGTGGCGCTGGTGAAAGTCCGCGTCGCGGAAGACGCGTTAAAGACAGCTTTTAGCTTCTAGCTCTTCCTGTGTGAATTTGCGGCTTCGGTTTCCCACCGATTCCGCCCCCGGCACGGAAAGGCTAGAGGCTAGTAGCTAGTAGCTCAGTAAAAGGAGCAGCGATGGCGTTTAGAATCAGGCTGGCAATACCCAGGGGAAAGCGTTCCTGGTTAACGCTGCTGCTGGGCACCGGGGTGTTTACGGTTGGTGCCGCCGGTATTGTGTTCATTGCCGTCTTCGGTTATTTCTACTTCAAGTATCAGCACATTGTGGATGATCGTCTGAAGCAGCCGATCTTTGCTTCGACTGCCAAGATCTATGCCGCGCCGCGCGAGGTGCGCCCGGGGCAAAAACTCAGCGTCCAGCTCATCGCCAATGAGTTGCGCCAAGCCGGGTACTCGGCTGATGGCGCCGCGCAGACCTCCGAGTTGGGCACCTACAAGCAAGGCGGGCAGACCATCAGGGTCCGGCCCGGCCCGCAATCCTATCACGCGCAGGACAGCGCAACCATCCGCATCAGCGCGGGCGTTGTGGATTCGATCAGCGACGATCACGGCCAGCCGCTGGCCAGCTATGAGCTGGAACCGCTGCTGATTACCGGCCTGAGCGACGATCCCAACCGCACCAAGCGCCGCCTGCTCGCCTACAACGAGATTTCGCAGAGCCTGATACAGGCGGTTCTGGCCATCGAAGACCGCCGCTTCTTCGAGCACGGCGGCGTCAACTACATCAGCATGATCAGCTGGGCGTGGCATGACTTGATTGGCGACCGCAAGCATCGGGGCGGAGCCTCAACGCTGACGATGCAACTGGCGAAGCTGCTCATCGTCGCCGACACAGGCACGATTCGATACAAAATCTCCCAGATCGTCGTTGCCTTCCAACTCGAACATCGCTTCAACAAGCAGCAGATCTTCGAGATGTACGCCAACCAGATCCCGATGGGCCAGCGCGGCAGCTTCTCCATCAACGGTTTCGGCGAGGCATCCCAGGTCTACTTTGGCAAGGACGTAAGCAAGCTCGATCTGGCCGAGTGCGCTTTCCTGGCCGGCATCATCCAACGGCCCAGCTATTTCAATCCCTTTCACCATCCGGACCGCACCATCGAGCGGCGCAACGTGGTGCTGGATTCAATGGTTGAAACCGGAGCCATTACCAAGGTCCAGGCGGAAGCAGCCAAAGCGGAACCGCTGCACCTGGTTCCCGGCAGCGTGGACGCCAGCGAGGCGCCCTACTTTGTGGACCTGGTTCACGATCAATTGATACAGAGACTGGGCGAGCGCGACTTCAACCGCGAAAGCATGCGTATCTACACCTCGCTCGATCCAGACCTGCAACGGGTAGCGACGGTCGCGGTGGAATCTACGATTCATGTGGTGGACGAACAGGTGGACAGGCTGCACAGGCATCACAAGCCCGGCGAGACCTGGATCTATCCCCAGGTGGCGCTGGTGGCGCTCAATCCTCATACCGGCCAGGTGCTGGCGCTGGTAGGTGGGCGCAGCTACGGCCTCTCGCAATTGAATCACGCGGTAGCCAAGCGGCCGACGGGCTCCATCTTCAAGCCCTTCGTCTATGCTACGGCCTTTAGTACCGCCATCGAGGGCACCATTTTGCCGGGGCAAACCAAGCTCTTCTCACCGCTCACCATTCTCAAGGACGAGCAGACCACCTATGGAGCGGGCACGCCTTACGAGTACACGCCGAAGAACTTTGAAGACGAGTACTGCGGCAGTTGCACGGTGCGCCACGCGCTGATGCGCTCCCTGAACAATGCCACCATCGGCCTGGCCTCGCTGGTGGGATTCGACCGCGTTGCACAGTTGGCCCGCAGCGCCGGCATCAAGGGCGTGCAGGGAACGCCCTCCATGGCCATCGGCTCTTATGACGCCACCCCGCTGGACATGACCGGCGCATACACCATCTTCGCCAACGGCGGAGTTCACATCGATCCCTGGATGCTGGCCAGCGTGCGCACCTCCACCGGCGACATCATCGCCGACTACTCGCCTGACTCCAAGCAGATTCTCGACCCGCGCGCCGCCTATCTTACCCTCAGCCTGATGGAGAACGTGCTGCACAGCGATGTGACCGGCTCCGGAACCGGGGCGGGCGTGCGCAATATGGGCTTTTATGCCCCTGCGGCGGGCAAGACCGGCACCGACCACGACGCATGGTTTGCCGGTTTCACCTCCAACCTGCTGTGCATCGTGTGGGTGGGCAACGACGACTATACCGACATCAAGATACAGGGCGCCCACGCCGCCGCGCCCATCTGGGCGGAGTTCATGAAGAAGGCCGTCGCGCTGCCGCAGTACTCCGACACCCACGAATTCAGCGCCCCCGATGGCGTGAACATTGTCTCGATCGACAGCGTCAGCAACCTGCTCAGCGACGCCGCCTGCCCGGTGAGCTACGAGGCGGCCTTCCTGGCCGGCACCGCGCCCACCGATACCTGCGACCATCCTCCCGACCACCGCAACCTGCTGCAAAAGATATTCGGCCTGGGCAAACCAGCGAATTAGCCATCCAATCTGGAGTTCACCTCGCAAGAGAGCGTCGAAAGGGGGAATGAATTGGGTAGTTCCGAACTGAGTCCATTCGTCCTATTCCCGATCGCCTACCCTGTCGCAGCGATTGTCCCTGACGCAGAGAGAGGCTCAAGATGACCAGAGCGCGGCTCGACGGCCTGTGCCTGCTGCTTCTGGGCAGCACGGTGCTTCTTTTGCTGAGCATCGCTCTCCACAACGCCGTTCCCGCCGGGACGACGGACTTCAAACCAAGTTACTTCTCCGCGCGATGCCTTATTCAACATGGCGACCCATACAGCGAAAGTGAGGTGTTGCGCATATATCGGGCGGAGGGAGGAGCCCCGCTGAATACCGCGACGGCTCGCCAGATCCAGATTGCGACGCGGTATGTATACCCGCCAACCGCATTTTCCCTCACGGTTCCCTTCGCGATGCTGCCCTGGGGGCCCGCGAACATGCTTTGGATAGCGCTCACCGCCGGGAGCCTCATTTTTGCGTCGTTTCTGGCTTGGGATCTCGGAGCAAATTACTCGCCAATCCTCTCTGGCGCCCTGATCGGCTTCCTTCTCGCTAACAGCCAGGTGCTCATGATTCTCGGCAATCCCTCCGGAATTGCGATAAGCCTTTGCGTGGCGGCCGTGTGGTGCTTTCTGCGCGAGCGGTTTGTCCCGGCCGGCATCCTGTGTCTTGCGCTCAGCCTCGCAGTCAAGCCGCAGGATGCGGGACTGGTCTGGCTTTACTTCTTATTGGCGGGCGGAGTTTACCGCAAACGCGCATTGCAGACCCTGCTTGCGACGGTTGCCATCAGCCTGCCGTGCGTCCTGTGGGTCTGGCGCGTCGCGCCACACTGGATCCAGGAACTGCACTCCAATGTATCGGCGTTTGCGGTACACGGCGGTCTCAACGATCCTGGCTTCGCCGCAACGGGTGGACGCAGCCTGGATATGTTGATCAGCCTGCAAACGGCCGTCAGCTTCTTCCGGGACGACCCGCGCATCTACAACCCGGTCAGCTACCTTATATGCGGCTCGCTCCTGCTGCTATGGGCCTTCGTCATTCTGCGATCCCGCTCCTCGCCACGGAGAGCCTGGCTGGCGATTGCGGTCATCGCGCCTCTCTCCGTGTTGCCTGTCCATCACCATCTATATGACGCCAAGCTGCTGCTGCTCACGATTCCCGCTTGCGCCATGCTGTGGGCCGAGGGCGGCTTGATCGGGCGGCTCGCGCTTCTGGTGAATTCCGCTGGGTTGGTGTTGACCGGAGATCTTTCGTGGGCCATTTATTTTGGCCTCACCAACAATCTGTACCTGTCCAGAGCGGGAATGTCCGGGCAGATACTGACGGCTGTACAGGTCTTTACAGTCCCGCTCATCCTGCTGGTCATGGGCGTTTTTTATCTGTGGGTTTATCTGCGGCGCACTTCGGGGCGAAGCTGAGAATTGCGCCAACGCCGAAGAGGCCGCATCGCGTACCATGATCCTAACCGGGAGCGTCCATGCGAGACCATTTGGCCACACTCCTCGAAGACTTCCGCCGCTACGATCGCGAAGCCGCCGTGGTCCGCCACCAGGGCAACCGACGCCGGGTAACCACATACGGCGAGATCGCGCGCTTGGCCGGCCGTTTTGCAGCGCTGCTGGTTGAGCGGGGTATTGGACCCGGCGACCGCGTGCTCATCTGGGCTGAAAACAGCGCGGAGTGGATCGCCGCCTTCCACGGTTGCCTGCTGCGCGGCGTGCTGGCCGTTCCTCTTGACGCCTGTGGGACTGTGGAATTTGCCACCCGCGTGGCCGCCGACGTGGCTCCCAAACTGGCTGTCGGCGATGCGCTGCTGCTTAGCCAGTTGCCAGGCAAATGGCCGCAGATTACCTTTGAAGACTGGCTCTCCCACCTGCCCGCCACAGAAGCCGGCCCCGTTTCGGGACTGGCGCAGGAAACCCCGCTCGAAATCCTCTTCACCTCCGGCACCACCGGCGATCCCAAGGGCATTGTGATCACCCACGGCAACGTGCTGGCCAGCGTGGGACCCATCGAGGACGGGGCGCAGCCCTATATGCGCTACGAGCGGCTGATCCATCCCCTGCGCATCCTGCACACGCTTCCCCTGAGCCACGTCTTCGGCCAAACCATGGGCTTGTGGGTTCCGCCCATCTTCACCGCCGAGCTGCACTTCGAAAATCGTCTGGTCGCGCCCAGGCTCATTGAGACCATCCGCCGCGAGCGCATCTCCGTATTGGCGGCCGTGCCGCGCGTTCATGCGCTGCTCAAGATACACCTCGAAGCAACCCTGCCTTCGCTCGCCGAGCGCGTCACCGGCTCCAGCGGCTCAGCCGGGGTCCCCGGCGACAGGTCCTCTTCGCCGGAATGGAAGGCAAAGGGAGTTCCCGTCTGGCTCCGATGGTGGCGTTTCCGCGACGTCCACTCAGCCTTCGGCCTCAAGTTCTGGGCGCTCATCTCCGGCGGCGGGGCCTTGCCCGGTCCACTGGAGAAGTTCTGGAATACAGTCGGCTTGGTCGTGGTGCAGGGCTACGGAATGACCGAAACCACCGCGCTCATTACGCTCAACCACCCCTTTCACGTGGCGCAGGGAACCATCGGCAAACCGCTGGCCGGCCGTGAAGTCAAACTGGGCCCGGACGGCGAGGTGCTGGTGCGGGGCGCATCCATCTCCGGCGCCACCTGGTCCGGCGGCGCACTCCAGCCGCGTACGGACGAGTGGCTGGCCACAGGCGACCTGGCCGAGACAGAGCCCACGGGCGAGCTGCGCTTCCTGGGCCGCAAGAGCGAGGTCATCGTGACCGCGGCGGGCCTGAATCTGCACCCCGAGGACCTGGAAGCCGCCATCGAGCAGCAGCCGGGCGTCGCGGCCTGCGCGGTGGTGCCCATGGAAACAGCGGCTGGCCCCGAGCCTTGCGCCGTACTCGCCATTCGCGGGCCAGGCGGCCAAGCCGCGGCGGCCATCGAGCATGCCAACGCCCGCCTGGCGGAGTTTCAGCGCCTGCGCCGCTGGGTACTATGGCCCGAACCCGACTTGCCCCGCACCTCTACCGGCAAGGTCCGGCGCAAGGCAGTGGCAGAGTGGCTGGCCAGGATGCAGGCTGCGGCTACTCAAACCGGCACGCCAAACCCTGCCGGCGCCGCGGTCTTTGGGGCATCGGCGGATTGGTTGCTTGTGCTGATCGCCCAGATTTCGGGCGAAGCCCCCACGAGCGTCGGGGATGAGCTGCGCCTGACCGAAGACCTGCATCTCGACAGTCTGGGCCGCGTGCAGTTGGCCGCCGCCGTTGAGGAACGGCTGGGCATGGTTCCCGAGAGTGGGCTATTGGAAGATGTGCAAACCCTGGGGGAACTGCGTCAGTTGCTGGCCGCGAACACCGCCCCGGCAAGCGCACAAAGGCCAGGCGCCCCAGCGCCCGCTTCCCCGATCTGGGAAGCCACAAAAGCAGAAGAAATATCGGACAAGAGGCTGGGAAACCACGAACCCCGAACGGAGTCCGTTCCCCAGGAGCCGCAAGCCGGACCGGCTCCGGCAGCACGCTATATCTATCCGCATTGGCCATGGTGGTTGCCGTTCCGATGGCTGCGAGTTGCTTTCCTGGAAGCGGTCATGCGCCCCCTGGTCTGGCTGTTGGCCAACCCTGCCGTAGTCGAAACCGCGCCCGGCCGGCTCAACGCGGATGAGCCCATGCTCATCATCGCCAATCATGTAACGACCTACGACGGCCCCTTTCTGGAATACGCGCTCCCCGGCCCCATCCGAAGACGCATGGCGGTCGCCATGTCCGGAGAAATGCTGGAGGAGTATCGCCACTTTCGCAATCCCGAGCCTCTCCATCCCAGCGGACGATTCTTTCTGCCCGGTCCTTTGTTCTATCTGCTCGTGACGGCGCTGTTCAACGTCTTTCCCTTGCCCAGGCAGCGGGACTTCCTGCGCGGCTTTGCCCATGCGGGCGAGGCGCTGGACCGGGGTTTCAATGTGCTGGTTTTTCCCGAGGGGACTCGCTCGGCCGAAGGCTCTTTGGCGCGCTTCCGGCCGGGGATCGGTCTGCTCGTCAAGCAATCGGGAGCCCCGGTGCTGCCCATGGCCATGCGTGGCCTGGGCGAGCTGAAGACGCGCCGCCGGGACTGGTTCCGGTCCGGCGCCATCGAAGTGCGCGTAGGCCAGGCCATCCGCTTTGCACCGCAGGATTCCGAGGCCGCCATCACCGCCCGTCTGCACACCGAAGTGGAGAAACTGCTCAACGGCTGAATCGGCGTTCAGGGTATCGGGCGAATTGAAAAGTCTCAATGCATTTGACGTAGGAAGCGAGACGAACGACAATTGCTCAGACTGCCTAAACAACTTTCCGAGGTGATTTATGAAAGGGCTATCGGGACGCACATGGGCCGTTATCCTCCTGGTGGCGGCGGGAACGCTTATTCTCGGATCATGGATGTCAGGGCAAGGTCCTCAACCCAGATATCCCTTGGATCTGCCGGTCTCACTTGCAGTGGGTCATGTGAGGACCCCGCAATTCGAGGTAAAGAAGGGGCACTATAACATCGCCATCGAGGCGAAGCAACGCCTTCCTCTCGACGATATGAATTGCATGATGGGATTGGTCGATCCAACGCCATTAGTTCCGTGCAGTCGCGGCAAAGAACTTCAGATCCAGGCGAACTGGACGCTGTGGAGTCACGGCCGGATCGCCGATCAAGGATCCAGCACCACCCATAAGAACGATGGGGGGTGGGAGAATAGTGTGGTTATACGCGTCATCGGGGACTTCAAAGGCGAAAAAGGAAATAAATATATATTGGATGTGAACTTTACCAAGGACGGCTCCGCGCTTGCCGTGACCGACCCTCATTTGATCGTGAGGGCAAGCACTGAATAGGCGATGTAGCTGTAGTTTGGCGGGTAAGCCGGGTTTCCCAGGTTTCGCTTTTAAGGCCTGGGAAACCATCTCAGCCCGCGCCTGGCGCGCTAACTCGGCTGTCTCGGCCTGAAGTGGCAGGTTCCGCCGGCCAGCACCGAGGTCCAGATCGACGGATCCGCAGGTTGTTCGGTCGATCCGAGAAAGAGAATCCCGTCTGGCGCCAGCAGCCGGTGAATGTTGTTGAGCAAGGCGCGCCGCGTCTCCTGCGAGAAGTACAGCATCACGTTGCGCAGAAAGATCACGTCGAAGCGGTCGTCGGCGCGGCGGAAGGGCAGTTGCGGCGCGCACAGGTTGCCCTGGCGGAAGGCGCACATCTTCCGCACCTCCTCCTTCACCACCCAATCCTCGCCCACATGGTCGAAGTAGCGCACCACGAAGCGGGCGGGCAGACCCCGGTTCATTTCGACGCGGCGATAGCGGCCGGCCTGGGCGCGCTGCACCACCTCGGCGCACAAGTCGGTGCCCTCGATGCGGATGCTCCATCCGCTCAGCATGGGAAAGGACTCGCGTATCAGCATGGCCAGACTGTAGGCCTCCTGGCCGGTGGAGCAGGCCGCGCTCCAGAACCGCAGGCCGCGAACGAGCCGCCGACCTTCAATCAGCTTGGGCAGCAGGTCGGCGCGCAACAACTCAAAGGGACGGCCGTCGCGGAAAAAGCTGGTTTCATTGACAGTCATGGCCTCGGCGACGGCGCGCTCCAGCACCGGGTCCTTACTCCGCCGCAAGGACTGCACAAGCTCTTCCAGGCGGGTCATGCCCTGGTGATGCAGGACCTTGGTCAGGCGCGTATCGAAGAGATAGTCGCGCGAAGGGTCCAACACGTTTTGCGAGTAACCTAAGACAAGGTCGCGCAGATAGCCGTAGTCGACGCCCGTGGTTGTTGCCATGGCTATACCGCCAATTCCCGAAGCTCACGGGCCTCGCTGTGCGTCCGGCTGGCAATCCGGAGGATTTCGGGAACGATTGCGTTAAGCGGGAGCACCTTGTGGGCCAGGCCCTCATTGGCCACCGCGCCCGGCATTCCCCACACCGCGCTGGTGGCCTGGTCCTGGACCAGCACGCTGCCGCCATGGCCGCGAACGATGCGGCAACCGATCAATCCGTCAGAGCCCATCCCGGTCAGAACCACGGCCAGCACTCCGGCGCCATAGACCCCGGCCGCCGAGCGAAACAGCGCGTCCACGGCGGGCCGGCAGTGATTCTCCAGCGGGCCCTGGTTCAGGTGCAGAGTGGCCGCCGCGCCACCGCGCGCCGCCGCCAGCACCTCCATATGCCAGTTGCCTTTGGCAATGGATATGGTTCCAGCGCGCACCATATCGCCCTCCTCGGCCTCGCGAACACGCAACTTGCACCGCCCATCCAACCGCTCGGCAAACGGCTTGGTGAACTGCTCCGGCATGTGCTGCACGATCATCACCGGCAAGGGAAAATCGGCTGGCAGCGCCGGCAGCAGAACGTCAAGAGCCGCCGGGCCGCCCGTGGAAACGCCGATCGCCAGCACCAACGAAACCGACGAGACCGGAACCGGCGAGACCGGCGGGGCCTTGAGCGGCGGCGTCAGGCGCGGCGCCGGCGCAACGCTCGCTACACCGGGGTAGGGCGGCTGCATTTGCGGCTGGCTGGCCAGCGCATGAATCTTGGGAATCAGTTCGTGCGCGAGCGCCTGGATAGCCGCCTCGCGGCCCAATTGCCCGTCGGGCTTGGTTACATAGTCCGATGCCCCGCCGGCCAGGGCCTCAATGGTCACCTTCGCGCCGCGATGGGTCAATGAACTGCACATGATGACCGGCATTTTGTATCCCCGCGCGCGCAACTCCCTGAGTGTCGCCAATCCGTCTTTCACCGGCATCTCCACATCCAGAAGAATCAGGTCGGGGTGAATCATCTCAATGACTCGCAGAGCCGCTTCGCCGTCGGCCGCGCTTCCGGCCACTTCCAGGCCCGCATCGGCACAGACCACCGAGCGCAGCAGACTCCGCATCACCGCCGAGTCGTCTACGATCAATATCCGGGGCCGGCGACCTTCCGCCATCGCTTAAGCCTCCACCAGGCCGAGCATGGCCAGCTTTTCGTTCAGCGCTTCTTCGTCGAAGGGCTTCATCAGGTATTCATCGGCCCCGGCATCCAGTGCGCGGGTAATGAAATCGTTCTCCGCCTCGGTGGTCACCATCAACACCTTCATGCCGTCGAATCCCTGAGCGCGCAGTTGCCTGAGCATCTCCAGTCCGTCCATCACCGGCATGTACCAGTCCACCAAGGCAACGTCGAAGGGCACACCGCTATTCAGCCGATCCATGCCGGCCTGGCCGTCGGCTGCCTCCTCGCATTCGATTCCCATCTCTTCGAGCATGCCGCGCAGGTAGCCCCTCACAAACCGGGAATCATCGACAATCAGGGCTCGCATTCGCTACCTCCATGCCGAAGCAGGTTCTCCCCCCTGCTCCTCTTACGCCGCCTGGGCCGCGCCCAACCGCATCGGGTCCAGCCGCTCGGGGTCCAGCATCACCAGCAGGCTGTCCTTGAGCTTGTACGCGCCGGCAAACAAGGCTCTCCGGCGCTCATCCAGAATGGATGGGTTCGGCTCATAGTCGGCCGATGAAACCGTCAGCACCTCGCCCACCGAATCCACCAGCAGCCCGAAACATCCGCCCGAACTATCAAGAACCAGGATGTCCTGCGGCCCGTCCCTGGGCGGAAGCGCGAGCAACTGGCGCAGGCTCACCGTGGTCAGCACGTCGCCGCGGTAGTGAACCAGCCCGCCCACGTAGCTAGGCGCCAGCGGAACCGGTTGCGGCCGCGCCGAGCCCACAATCTCCAGAATGTGGGCCATGGGCACGCCAAACAATGCCTGCCCCAGGCGCACTGAACACATCTCCACAAGCGTCTCTGCCGCCTTCTCCCTGCGATGAATTGCCGTCCCCGCTGTGCTCATCTCACTGTCTCCGCCCACTCTTCGGTCGCGTTCTCCGCGGCTGCCAACGGCGCCACGCCGCCCAGGTCAACCACCCCGGTCACGCGATCCTTCAGCAACGTCACGCCGCCCGTGCGCCGGCTCGTGCCGGCCTCGAACAGGTCGCCGCCCGCGGCCACATCCAGCACGTGCGAAACCGCGATGCCCACATGCCGGTTGCCCTCCCGGCACACCACCACAATCACCTGCGCATGGGGATTGCCCTCGGCCGCGGCCAGCACCCCGCCCGAATCCTCCACCGGCAACAGTTGCCCCTCGAAGTTGAGCACCGGCCGGCAGCCGATGTACTCGATGCGCGAAGCCGGGAGCTGTTCGATCCGCAGGACGTCCTTGAGCGGCACTGCGGCCTGCCGCCCCGCGGCCTCCACCAGCAGATACTCCAGGTCCTTCGCGGCCCCGGTTTCGTCTTCGCTCTCCGCCGGGCACACGGCCTCATCCTCCGCGCTCAGCGCCACCCCGGCCTTCATCGCGATCGCTCCGGGGTCCAGAATCAGCGCCAGATCGGCGTTGCCCAGCACGGTTGCGCCCGAATAAAGCCCGATATCCTTGAGCACCGCGGAGAGCGGCTTCACTACAATCTCCTCCGGATCGGCCAGCCCATCCACCACCAGCCCGAACCGGCGCCCATCGGCGTCCAGAACGGCGATAAAGACATCCCGCTCCACGGCGATTTTTTGTTCGACGCCCGGCATCAGCAGCCGGTCAAGAAACACCAGCGGCAGCAGCTTGCCGCGCAGCCGGTAAAGCGGCGCGTTCTCAATCCATTCGATGGCCGTGGCAGCCTGTTCCGGCGGAATATGCACCAGTTCGGAAAGCGCGCCCTGGGGCAGCGCAAAACTCTGGTTCACGCTGCGCACAATCAGCGCGGGAATGATGGCCAGCGTGAGCGGAATGCGCAGCCTCAGCGTGGTTCCCTTGCCGGCGCGCGAGTCGATCTCCACCTTGCCGCCGATCTTTTCCACGTTGGTCCGGACCACATCCATTCCCACGCCCCGGCCGCTCACGTTGGTCACCGTCTCGGCGGTCGAGAAGCCAGGCAGGAACAGCAGTTGCAACAGCTCCCGCTCGCCCATGTGCGCGGCGCGCTCCCGCGTAATCAGCCCGCGCTCGATAGCTTTCTGGCGCACCTTCTCCACAGCAATCCCGGCGCCATCGTCGGAAACCTCGATCACGACGTGGCTGCCTTGCTGCGCGGCCCGCAGCTTGAGGGTTCCTTCCGGGTCCTTGCCCGCCGCCAGGCGCGCATCGGGCGGCTCGATGCCATGATCCAGCGCGTTTCTGACCGCGTGAGTCAGCGGGTCCTTGATAGCCTCCAGCAGGCTCTTGTCCAGCTCCGTGTCCTGGCCCTCTACCTGCAGCCGCACCCGCCGGCCAAGCAACTGGGAAAGGTCGCGCACGATTCGCGGCATCTTGGAAAAAATGTTCGACACCGGCTGCATCCGGGCCTTCATCACACTCTCGCGCAAGTCGGCCGTCACCATGTCCAGACGGCGCGAGAGCATGGTCATGTTGGGATCGGCCGCGGTAGCCTGCAGCACCTGGTTGCGGGTCAGCACCAGCTCGCCCACCAGGTTCATCATCCGGTTCAACAGCGTTACGTCCACGCGCAGCGTGCTTTCCGCTGCGGTCCCCGCTCCCTGCATGAGCGGCCGGCCGGGATCGCCTGCCGCCTCAACCGGCGCCTTGGGAACGGGCGCGGGCGCCGGTTCGCGCGCAACCTCCGCCGGCTCCGGCGCTTGCGCGGCGGGCACGGCTGATACGGCTGGAGCGGATGCGACTGGAAGGGGTGTGGCCGGTTGTGCAGCGGGCGCGGCTGGAATTGGAAGTTCAGGCGCGGCTGGAGCTGCGGGAACGCGTTTCCTGCCGGCCCTCTGCCGAACGGGCTGCTTTGCTGGCGCCGGCGCCAATTTTGGAGCCTGCAACTCTTCCAGCCACCCGATCAGCACCCCGTCCTCGCCATCGCCCTCGCTGTTGTCTGCTTCAATCGTTTTCAGAATCGAACGCAAACCGTCCAGAAGTTGCAAAAGGCCGGTGATGATCTGCCTGTCGGCGGTCAGCTTGCCCTCGCGCAGCATCCCCAGCAGGTTCTCGCCCGCGTGCGCCAGCTTCTCCAGCCGCTTGAAGCCAAGAAACCCCGTGGTTCCCTTGATCGTATGCACCGAACGGAAAATCTCTCCGATCAGGCCCGCATCCTGCGGCCGCGCCTCCAGGTCGGTCAGGCACCGCTCCATGCGGTCCAACCCTTCCTGGCTCTCGATCAGGAACTCCCGCGTCAATTCATCCACTGCCATTGCGTCCACTCATCCGCCCAGCCGGGATTAATGGCCCGGCACAGCGAGCACCAAGTCTCTTATCGGTAAGAAAAGGCGCGACATGAGAAACGGAGTTCTGCCAAGGGGTTAGATCGCCGAGGGTCTAAATCAGGTTCCAGCCGTTCCCATGTACAGCGGGCGTGGAAATGCTTTAGGCTCAACTTTCATGCCGAACGCGGACGAAAACCCGATCGGGCCGCCCGAGCCAACCCTCGAGAACCTGCTCGAACAGGCGCGCCAGGCCGCCCTGCACTCATATTCGCCCTATTCCGGCTTCCGCGTAGGCGCGGCCCTGCAACTGACCAACGGCCAAATCGTCACCGGAACCAACGTGGAAAACGCCAGCTACGGCCTCACCATCTGCGCCGAGCGTTCCGCCCTGGTGCGGGCCATCTCCCAATTCGGCCCCGGCATCCGCATCGAGGCTGTCGCCGTCGCCAACCTCAACGACGCCCCCAGCCCTCCCTGCGGAGCCTGCCGCCAGATGCTGGCAGAGTTCATGTTGCCCGAGGCGCCGGTGATCTTTCCCGCAGCGGACGGACTGCAGACGATGGCGTTCTCAGAACTGCTGCCGCTGGGCTTCGACATGAAACTGAAATAGGGCTGAACCTCAAATGACGCAATCTGATTTCAAACCAACCGAGACCACCACCTCCGCTCCCTTCCATGTGATCGACCTCATCCGCAAAAAACGGGACGGCGGCTCTCTGGACGCGCGTGAAATCGGCTTCCTCGTCTTCGGCGCGGCCGACGGCTCAATCCCTCTCGAACAGCTCTCCGCCTGGCTCATGGCCTCCTGGCTGCGCGGCCTCTCGCTGGACGAAACCCGCTCGCTCACCCTCGCCATGCGCGATTCGGGAGAAAAATTTGATCCCGCCCGACTGGGCAAAGTCGCCGTCGACAAGCACTCCACCGGCGGCGTGGGCGACAAGACCAGCTTCCTCGTCGCTCCCATCGCCGCGACCTGCGGCCTGGCCGTGCCCATGATCAGCGGACGCGCGCTGGGCCACACCGGCGGGACCCTGGACAAATTGGAGTCCATCCCCGGCTTCCGCACCGCTCTCACACTGTCCGAATTTGAGACAGTCCTCACCCGCTGCGGCGCATCCATCGTCAGCCAGACTCCGGCGCTCGTTCCCGCCGACCGCGTCCTCTATGCCCTGCGCGACCGCACAGCCACCGTCGAGAGCCCCGGTCTCATCTGCGCGTCCATTTTGAGCAAAAAACTTGCCGCCGGCCTCGACGCCCTGGTCCTCGACGTAAAGACCGGCTCCGGAGCCTTCCTGCGCAAGCAGGAGGACGCTGAATATCTGGCCGCCCTTATGGTCGCTACCGCCGAAGCCGCCGGAACCCGCACCGCAGCCTTGCTCACCGACATGGGCCAGCCCCTGGGCCGCGCCGCCGGCAACTGGATCGAGGTAGCCGAGTCCGTCGAGTTGTTGCGAGGCGGGAGGCCGGCAGAGAGCGAAGACCTTCGCGACCTATCTCTGATCCTGGCTGGGTGGATGATCCATCTTGGCGGCAAGGCATCTACGCCAGATGCCGGCCGTCAACTCGCCGAAGCAGCTTTGGAGGACGGCTCCGCCCTGGCCGTCTTCTTCAAAATGATCGAAGCTCAGGGCGGCGACGTTTCGGCTTTCGATGATCTGGCAGCCTTCCACAAACCGGGCGCGACGCAGGTGGTCGAAGCCTGGGACAGCGGCTTCATCTCCGCCATGGACACCACTCAGATCGGCTGGGCCGTGCAGCGGCTGGGCGCAGGACGCGAAAAGACCGGGGCCACCGGCGGCGGGTCTTCGTCGCTGGGGCTGGAGCCGGTCGATGCCCACGCCGGCATTCTCTTTCACGCCCGCCGCGGGGCGCGCGTCGAAAAAGGCCAGCCACTTGCCACGCTTTACGCCAGCCGCGAGGAGATGCTGGCCGAACCGCTCGCGCTACTGAAACAAGCCATCACCTACTCCAAAGCCCCGCCCGGTGCAGTCGCGCTGGTCAGCCGCATTTTTAACCGCGAAACGGCGGAGAACTATTTGCGGAATGCTGTAAGGTAATCGAAAGCCTTTCTAGAGCGGTTTTCCAATCAAGGAGATTCAATTTGGATCGATTCACCGGAGTGCTGGGAATTCTGGCCGTGCTTCTCGCAGCCTGGCTCGGCTCGACAGACCGCAAGCGCATCCGCTGGCGCACGGTCGCCTGGGGCCTCGGTCTGCAGATCACCTTCGCTTTCCTCGTGCTCCGCTTCGACTACGGACAACGCGCCATGAGCTGGGCCGGCGGCGTGGTCAAATCCATGCTCGCCTCCACCTACGCCGGCACCAAAGTCCTGTTTGGTCCTCTGGGCGTTCCCGACGGCTCCATGGGTTCCATCTTCGCCTTCCAGGTGCTGCCCACCATCATCTTCATCTCCGCATTTTTCGCGCTGCTCTACCACATCGGCGTGATGCAGATCGTCATCCGCGCCCTGGCCTGGGTGATGCTCATGACCATGCGCATCTCCGGCGCCGAAAGCATGAACGTGGCCGCCTCCATCTTCATGGGCCAGACCGAAGCCCCGCTCACCATCCGCCCCTTTCTCGCCAAGGCTACGCGCAGCGAGCTGATGACCATCATGACCAGCGGCATGGCCCACGTTTCCGGCGGCATCATGGCCATGTACATCGCCCAGGGCGTAGCGCCCCAGCACCTGCTGGCCGCCGTCATCATGACCTCGCCCGGCACCATTCTGGTGGCCAAGATGCTGGTCCCCGAAACCGAAGTCCCCGCCACCGAGGGCCGGGTCGTCATGCCCAAGGACGAGCTGCACAAAGACGAGAACCTGATAGGCGCCATCGCCCGCGGCACGATCGATGGCGGCAAGCTGGCCTTCAACGTAGCCATCATGCTCGTCGCCTTCCTGGCGCTCGTTGCCCTGCTCGACAGCCTGCTGGGCTGGACGCACGGGCTGAGTTATATGCACTGGGTTCCCGCCAGCCTGGGCCAGGTTCTCGGCTTCCTCTTTGCTCCCGTCGCGTGGCTGATCGGCGTTCCCTGGCACGACTGCGGAGCTATCGGCAACCTGCTCGGCACGCGCATGGCCCTCAATGAGGTCATCGCTTACATCTCGCTCGGCGCGCAAAAAGCCGCGCTGGCGCCGCGCTCCTTCACCATCGCCACCTTTGCGCTGTGCGGATTTGCCAACCTCAGCTCGATAGGCATCCAGATCGGAGGCATCGGCGCGCTGATTCCCGAGCGGCGCAACGAACTGGCCAAGCTAGGCTTCCGTGCCATGCTCGCCGGCACCATGGCCAATCTGATCTCAGCTTCGATTGCGGGCATGTTCTTGGGATAGGTGTGCCGGCACAACGACGGGTGAGTTGCGGTTGAGTTTTGCGGCTTCCCACTCCAGCCACAAAAATCGGCCGCGGCGGACAGCGAGGGTAGGGCACCCATTTGGGGTAATGACGCGCCGGGTGGCAAAGCCCGATTGCGGTTTAGACGAAACTCACCTGCAACTTTTCTCTCCCGGTTCGCGTAGACTTATTCCGTGAACCCGGAAAGGAAGCGCAATGTCAAAGACTCCGATGATGACCGTGGAAGCGTCTGAAGCCCAGCCTGAATCGAAAGCGACTGCGCCGGTCTGGCACACCGCCGGCGTCCTGCTGCTTCTTCTCGGCATGGCTGCGCTCACCCTGCATCTGCGCACCCTCAACCTCGTCGGGCAGACGCACGGCCGGGTGCTGGCCTACATCGCCACCATGACCGTCGAATGGCTTATCGTGGCCTTCATCGCTTGGGGTGCGCGCTGGCGCGGCGCATCGCTCACAACCCTGGCGGGAAGATTCTCTCCGGCTTTGCGCTCGATCGCCCGCGATCTGGGCCTGGCGACCGCCTACCTGGTTGCGGCAAACATCGTTCTGGGGATCATCGGCGCAGTCCTGGGTCGCCTCATCCACTCCGCTCCCAATGACTTCATGAAAAGCATTCTTCCGCACACCGGCCTGGAGTACGCAGTCTGGCTGCTTCTGGCGCTTACCGCCGGCATCTGCGAGGAGATGATCTTCCGCGGCTATCTGCAACACCAGTTGACCGTTTGGACCAGCAGTGCCGCGGCTGGAATCGCTGTGCAGGGCATCCTCTTCGGAGCCGCACACGCCTACCAGGGTCCAGCCATGATGATCGTCATTGCCGTCTACGGCTGCATGTTCGGATCGCTTGCCTGGTGGCGCAAGAGCCTCCGCCCCGGCATGATGGCCCATTTCATTCAGGACGCCATCGGTGGGCTGTTGCTGGCAAAATTCGCTCTGAAATAGCCATCCCTCACCGGGTGTCCCAGATCGTCCGCCGCCGCGGCGAGGCCTGGGAAACCACAAACCTCATCCAGCCACGCAAGCCCGCGCCTGTAGAATCTGAAAAAAACGCACCGTCAGGCTCAAAAATGACCTACTTCGATCAAGTCACTGAAGCCGCCGCCTTCCTCCGGCAAAAGCTCGGCCCTTTCAACACAAGAATCGGCATTGTCCTCGGTTCGGGTTTGGGCGCGGTAGCCGATGCAATCCCAAATCCAACCATCGTCCCCTACGCCCAAATCCCCCACTTTCCCCAATCCACCGTCGAAGGCCACTCAGGCCGCATCGTCGCAGGGCTGCTCGGTGGCGTGCCGGTCCTGGTCATGCAGGGACGCGTCCACTTCTACGAAGGCTATACACCGGAGCAAGTCACCTTTCCCATGCGCATGCTGGGCGCGCTGGGGCTGCGCGCCGCCGTCCTCACCAACGCGGCAGGAGGAATCAAGGAAGGCTACCGCGCGGGCCAGCTCGTCGTCCTCGCCGATCACATCAACCTCATGGGCTGGAACCCACTCACCGGTCCCAATGAGCCCCGCTTCGGCTTCCAACCCGGCTCCGGCCTTCGCTTTACAGACATGACCGAAGCCTACTCGAAGCGCCTCCGCACACTGGCCCGCGAAGCCGCCGCCACCGAAGGCTTCCCGCTCGAAGAGGGCGTCTACCTTGCCGTCCCCGGTCCCAGCTTCGAAACCCCCGCCGAGATCCGCGCCTTCCGCGCCCTGGGCGCCACGCTGGTCGGCATGTCCACCGTCCCTGAAACCATCGTCGCCCGCCACATGGGCATCGAGGTTCTCGGCATCTCCTGCGTCACCAACCTCGCAGCGGGCCTGGGCGCTAGACCGCTCAGCCACGAGGAGGTCTTCGAAGCCGGCCGCCAAGTCGAACACCGTCTCGCCCGCCTCTTCGAGCGCCTCATCCCCCAGATCGCAGCCCTTTTGAATCCTGAGCCGTAAGCAGGGGAGACGCAAGCGACTCCGCCGCGCCTCGCGTCAGGCTCATTCCCAGATTGAAAACCGATAACTTCCTGCTGCGCCTTTTGGTTCATTCATCAAAAATTAATTGCATAATTATCCGCATTTCCGTGTCGATATAGATAGGGTGGGGAAAATGGTCAACAGATTCTTAGACTCGGTCAAGCGCAACGCCGCTTTCTGGCTGCGCCAGGGCATCTCGCCCGGCCGCCTGGCGCTCACCCTTGCGCTCGGATTCGCCATCGGCTGCATTCCCGTGGTGGGCATTCCCACGCTCGTCTGCGCTGCCCTGGCGCTGGCCCTCCGGCTCAATCTGCCCGCCATTCAGGCGGCTAACTATGCCGCCATGCCGCTGCAGTTCCTGCTCATTGTGCCCTTTGTCCGGCTGGGCGGATGGCTCTTCGACGCCGGCCCCATGCACGCCGCGCAGGTTGCCGCTCTGCTGCACACCTCGCCCGTCTACCTGCTTTCGCAGTTGGCCGGCCTCTTCGGCCACGCATTGCTGGCTTGGCTGTTGATCGCCGTTCCCTTCGTCGTGCTGCTCACCTTGTTGCTCACCTTGTTGCTCACCGTGTTGCTGCGCCATCTTCCCCATCTGGCCCCCGCCGAAGCCGCCGCCTGAGCGATCTTACTTTCCAGCGTAGGGATCGGGCACAGGCTTCGCACTCTCCAGCCAAGCGGTGTAGATCATATCGCGCAACATGCTGGCTCCGGCGGCCAGCCGTTCGGCGGTAAACTCCCGCGACTCGGCAGATCCAGCTCCCACGAAGCCTCCGGCCTTCTCCAGTTGGTAGACCCTTTCAACATACGTTGCCGTGTGGCGCAGGTAGGCCACATAGCTTAAGAAGATGTCGCCGTCGATGGCCCTGGGCTCCGTCATCCTGGCCCGCACCTCGGGCTCATGCAGATTCGCGGCCACAAACGGCCCCTCGAACTGCCAGTGAATCAGGTGGCCGGTCGTATAGCCATTGGGATTCGGTCCCACCCAGCCGTTGTATTGAATTGTGGTGTGCAGCGGCTGCGAACCGTCGCCCACGTAATGGCCCAACCAGCCTGCATAGAAGAGCGCCGCCGCTTCCACGCCGCGCGTGTCTTTTCCGGCAGCCTGCAGGCCGCGGTACTCCCGCAGCGCCGCCTTCAGCCGCTCCCAAACCTCGGTCGCCTCCCACGGCTGCAGGCCGATCTTCTCCGGCCGTTGCCCCGCGGCAAAGACCTTGGCCTCGAAATCCAGCCGGCGGCGCGGCAAGGGGCCCAGCGCGTCAGCCTCTTCCAGGTCGATGAAGTGTTCCGGGGCCTGCGCCGCGCTCAGCTCCAGCTCGGCGGGCGAACGCCAGCGATCCGGCTCGGGACCAAGGTACTCGATCTCGTTCACCGCCGCCTCCGAGCGCAAGAAAGCGGGCACATCGGCGGGCAGCGTGCTGGCCGCAAGCCGGTTGATCAGGCGATGGCCCTCATTGCCCCATGCGCGGGCGGCCGGCGGTTGAGCGAGCACACAAACCAGCCCGGCCGCCGCCAGGGCTGCGTGAACTGGACGGGACGGCAAAGACACACGCAACATGGGGCCAGTATAGGTTGGATTCGGAGGGAAGGCGGTTGAATATTCGGCAAAGATAAAGCTTGCCGGTCACTCTATCCCGGCAATTTTCACAGGAACTTTCCCCCCAGTCTTCATGAACGCCGTAAACTGGAGCGTTTCCTCGGAGGAAACACTGTTTCGATTTACGTAGATTGTCTGGAATCAATCGCATATACTACCTGCAAATCGCCTTGGGACAAACTTTCGTTGTCCCAAGGGCTGGGGAAATCGGTTATTTGTGATCGGTAGCCGCTTTCCGATGCCGCCAGTCGCCGCGCAACGGCTGTGGCATTGGTAGAAGCGCCTTGGGGGAATGATGCAGGACGAGCCCAACCAGGAAACCCCGACCGAAAAAGCGCAAGCCAAGCGTGTGGGCCGGAGCCTCCGGTTCCTGATCTGGCCCACCGTGGCGGGCATTCTCCTCGGGCTGCTTGCGGGAACATTTGCGCACATCCTGGCCGCCGGCCCCCGGTCCGAGACATTCCTGAATTTTGCCGGCGGAGTTGCCGGGGTCGGGGCCGCCGCCCTTGCTCTGCGCCTGCTGTTCCGCATCACCCCTGACCCGGCAGTCGTGGCCGAGGCGCTGAAAGAATTGCTCGACTCGGCTGGCCCCATGGTGATGGCTGCCGGTCTCGACGGCCGCTTCACGTACCTGAATTCTGCCGCGGAACGGCTCCTGGGCTACCGTGTCTCGGAACTGATGAGCATGTCAAACGCGGGGGATGTCCTGGCCCCCGGCGAGGGGGCGCGCATGTTCCAGGAGATGTTGAGGCTGGGAGGCGGACCCAAGTCGTCCGAGCTATCCGCGGGTGGTGAGTTGGCGGACTACGTCGATTCCATTCGTGCCCTTCCGGCTAGCCAGGTACCCAGCTTCGACACTTACTTGCGTCACAAGAATGGCGAGCTTGTCCACGTTGCGCTCCACCTCTCCGTCCTTCGCGACGGCAATGGCGCGATCACCGGGTTGGCGGCGGTGGCACTGGAGCTGGATCAGACCGCCATCATGCGCCAGGAGCAGGCGCTGCGCGATATGCAGGAGCGGTATAGCGACCTGTTCGAGAGCTCCAGCGAGATGATTGCCACGCTCAGCGCCGCTGGACAGTTTCTCTATGCCAACCCCGCCTGGAAGCGATGCTTCGGCAAGGACAAGGCGGCGCTGCTGGCTCTTGATTCGTTTGAAGAGCTTTTTGGACCCGATAGCCGAGGCGAGGCGGGCGCGCTCTTCCGCCGCGCCCTGGATGGCGAGGTGATAGACCGCGCGCCGCTGCGCCACCACACACCCGACGGCCGCGTACTGGAGTTGGAACTGAGCCTGAGCCAGCGCCAAATGGCCGGCAATCCAACGACGCTGCGTTGCATGCTCCGCGACGTGACCCAGCAGAAACAACGCGAGCACCGCCTGAGCCTGCAACTGGTGGTCAGCCAGATCGTCGGGGAAAACACCGCCCCCGAAGTCGCGGCCGTGCGCATTTTCGAGGCTCTCTGCGTCTCCCAGGGCTGGGACGTGGCCTTCAAATGGGAGGTCGACGCCAAACAGAACCGGCTCGAATTCGGCACCGCCTGGTGCGCTCCGGGCCGGCGCGCGGAAACCCTCATTCAAGAGAGCATGGGGCACACGCTGGCCTGCGGCGCCGAGCTGCCGGGACGAGCCTGGCAGGATGGCCGCCCCATCTGGATCGCCGATCTGGCTTCCATGCCCCTCAGCCCGCGCGTCAAGTCTGCCCTGCGTGAAGAGATGCTCTCCGGCTGGGCGGTGCCCGTCCGTGTAGGCAACAAGGTGCTGGCCGTTCTCGAATTCTATTGCCATTTCTGTCTTCGCGAAGACCGTGAGGCCCTCGCGGCCGTGGAGACGGTGGCCGCTGCGCTGGGACAGATGATGGCGCGCTCCCAGGAACAGGGCTGGGCCGAGGAGCTCTATCGCCAACAGGAGATCCTGCTCGACTCGGTCGCCGACGGCATCTGCGGCGTGGACCGCCGCGGCCTGGTCAGCTTTGCTAACCCTGCCGCAGCCCGTCTGCTGGGCGCCGCGGCCACCAACCTCACCGGCAAGTCGGTTCATGAACTGATGCACGGCTTCGCGACGCCCAACCAACAGTGCGGAGAGGATTGCGCCCTCCGACGCAACACCGGCCACCAGATGGCCGCGGCTGGCGAGGACACTATCTTCCGCGCCGGCGGCACTTCCTTCCCGGCCGAATACGCCATCACTCCCATCCTCGATCGCGGCCGCTTTTCCGGTTCCGTGCTCAGCTTCCGCGACATCAGCCAGCGCTATGCGCTGGACCGCCTCAAGGACGAATTCATCTCCACCGTCAGCCACGAATTGCGCACCCCGCTCACCTCCATCCGCGGGGCCCTCGGACTGCTCTCCTCCGGCATTCTCGGCGAGATGAACGACAAGGCCGCCAACCTGCTCCGCATTGCCCTCACCAATTCCGACCGCCTGGTCCGCCTCATCAACGACATCCTCGATCTGGAGCGCGTCCAAAGCGGCCGCGAACCCCTCGCCTTCCGCTCCGTGCAGTTGGCGGAGATCGTCCGCCAGGCCATTGACGGCATGGAGCCGGTGGCTGAGGCAGCCGGCGTCCAACTTCTCCACGACACCACCCAGGTGGAGATCGCCGCCGACCCCGACCGCCTGCTCCAGGTGCTCACCAACCTGCTTTCCAACGCTGTAAAATTCTCTCCGCCCAACTCAACCATCTCCGTCATGCTGCGCCCCGGCGCTACCGGGGTCACCCTCTCCGTCATCGACCAGGGCCGCGGCATTCCCGCCGACAAGCTGGAGGCCATCTTCGGCCGCTTCCAGCAGGTGGACGCCTCGGACTCCCGCCAGAAGGGCGGCAGTGGCCTGGGCCTGGCCATCTGCCGCAGCATCGTTCTGCAGCACTCCGGCCGCATCTGGGCGGAACGGAATCCCGTTCGAGGCTCAACTTTCCGCGTCTTCCTGCCCTACAAACCGGTCCCTGGCGAGACGCCGGGGGAGGGATCCCTGAGCGAGCCCGGCCAGGGCACTGTCCTGCTTGCCGACGCCAACGAGGCAACCCGCCCGGAGATCGCCGCCCAGTTGACCCGCCACGGTTACCAGGTGGTCCAGGCAGCTACCGCGGAGCAAACCCTGGCCGCGGCCCACAAGGGCGTCGAGGCTATCCTGCTCGATACCGCTCTCGACGGGATGAACGGGTGGGAGATTCTGCCCCACCTGCGCCGCCTGGACCCCGAGGCCAAAACTCCCGTCGTTCTGCTCAGCGTTGACAATCCGCAATTGCCGGCAGACCTCTCCGCCCACGCCGAGGGACGGGTGGAAAAGCCGCTCGATGAAGATGCCTTGCTGGGCGAGTTGGCCCGCGTGCTCTGCGGACCCGGAGAAAAAGCCCGCATTCTCGTCGTCGAGGACGACCAGGACCTGGCCCGCGTCATCAGCGATCTTTTTCCCCGCGACACCATCGAGGTCCAGTTGGCTTACTCCCTCCAGGCCGCGCTGGACGCATGTCTTGCCTTCAGGCCCCAACTCCTCGTGCTGGACATCGGCCTCCCCGACGGCGACGGCTTCAACCTGGTCGACTGGCTCCGCCAACACGAAAACCTCGCCCGTCTGCCCCTGGTGGTCTATTCCGGCCGCGAGTTCTCCCCGGACGAACGCCGCCAGCTTACCCTCGGGCCCACCCACTTTCTTACCAAAGCCCGCGTTCATCCCCAACAGCTCGAGGCCCTGGTGTTAACGATGTTGCGCAGTTCGCGTCTGATGGAAGAAGCTTCATCCACGCAATCGACTGTCCCCAATCCCTGATTGGGCTGATTCGCCGGCGCTGAACCGAGGTTTACAGTCATGTCCCGCCGCATCCTGATCATCGACGACGAGGCAGACATCCGCGAGGTTGTCGAGCTCAGCCTTGAGAGCGTGGCCGGCTGGGAGGTCGTGATGGCCAACTCCGGCGCCCAGGGCCTGGCTCGCGCCATTGAGCACCAGCCCGACGCCATTCTCCTCGACGTCATGATGCCCGGCATGGACGGCCCCACAACCTTCCGCGAACTGCGCAGCAATCCCGCCACCGCCCACATCCCCGTCCTGCTGCTCACCGCCAAGGTGCAAAGCACCGATCAGAAGCGCTTCGCCGACCTCGGCGTCGAGGCCGTTCTCTTCAAGCCCTTTGACCCGCTGACGCTCTCCGAGCAGATCGCCGGCGCGCTGGGGTGGGAATAGAGCGGGACCGGAGTACGCGTGCCCTTGCGAAGGGTCTTCCCAGTGGCTCGCCGCGGCGGGCCACTCGACGAGCTTGCTTTCGAGATACATCGACTCTGATTCCGCTATAATGCCCGGAACCGAATCCCGGAAACCCATGACAGACCCCGCCGGACAGCCCGCTCTCACCGCAGCCCTCAATCGCCTGTGGGTCCAGTTCCTGCCGGAACTGGAAGAGCGGGTCGGTATCCTGGAATCCGCCAGCGCGGCCCTCGCCGCCCACCAACTTTCCATCGAACAGCATGAGGCCGCCCACGCCGCCGCCCACAAGCTGGCCGGCGTGCTCGGAACCTTTGGCCTCGCCGAAGGCACCATCCTGGCCCGCGAAGCTGAGAACCTCTGCTCCGCCGAACCCGAGCCCGGCCCCGCCGCAGCCGCGCGGCTCACCCAGATCGCCGCCCAGTTGCGCGCCATCGTGGAGAGCCGCAAGTAAGCCGGTGAAGTCACGGTTCACATCCGAACTTTAGAGTCACGGCCTTGGGTACGCCAATCGTGGTTTGGCTATAGTCGCCGCATGGTTCGATGACGAAACGAACTGTTCGCCGATCTTATCGAAATGGTCCACATTTCTATTCGCAGCGAAGAGCAATGACCGGGTCCACCCTCGCCGCTCTCCGGGCAGGCAGGATGCTGGCTCCCAGCGCAACAAGGAGCAAGACCACGGGCACGCCCAGGAAGACGGTAAGGTCGCGCGGGCCTATTCCATAGAGCATTGCGCGCAGAAGGCCCGATGCCGCCAGGGCCGCCGGCAAGCCGAGGAGCACGCCCGCAGCCGCGGGCATCGCGCCTTTTTGCAATACCAGTCTGAGCACGTTCCCATACGATGCTCCCAGCGCTACCCGAATGCCCATCTCATGCTTGCGCTGGCGGACGGAGTAGTCGACGATGCCGTAAATGCCGATGGCATCGAGCAAGAGGGCAAAGAGAGCGAAACCTGCCAGGAATTGCATCAACAATCTGGTCCCGGAGAGCGAGTCGGAGACCACCTCCCGCATGGTGCGAACTTTCAGCAAAGGCAAGTCCGGATCGAGGCCGTGAACCGCCGCGCGCGCCATGCCGGTGAGTTCCGCTTTATCACCCCGCGCACGCAGCGTAATCCACATCCAGTTCGAAGGCGACTGCGCATCAGGGCAAAAGAGCCCCGGCACGGGCGGATTCATGGGTTGCTGATGTTTGATAGATCCGACCACTCCCACAATCGTGCGCCACTTGCCATCGTAGGCGTCCTTGTAGCGCTGCCCGATGGGGTCCTGGCCGGGGAAAAACTGCCGCGCCAGCGTGTCGTTCACAATGCCTACCGGCAGCGAAGCATCGGTATCCCGCTCGTCAAAGTCGCGGCCGCGAAGAACCGGAATTCCCATGGTGCGAAAATATCCCGGCGTCGACCTGCTGTACTGCACGCTTGTGTCGACCCAGTCCGCGGCTTTGGGCCGGCCCTGCACCTCGAATGCGCCGCCTTGCATTCCCCCGGTCATGGGCAGGGTGCTGACACCGGCCGCTGCCTCAACTCCGGGCGAGCTGTTGAGGCGATCCACAAGATTGCGATAAAACATCGCCGCCTGCGGCGCGGAGGAGTATTTAGCCTGCGGCAGAGCCAGTCGAAACGTCAGGAGATGATCCACGCGAAGACCCGTTTCGACACGCAGCGCTGTTATAAAGCTCTTCACCAGTAGTCCGGCGCCAGCCAGAAGCATCACGGAAAGCGCCACCTCGCCGGCGACAAGCGACGACATCAGTCGATTGCGGGAGCGAGACCGGCTCCACGCGTTTCCGTCGTTCTTCAGAATCGAGCTCGGCTCGCCGCCCGACGCACTCCATGCCGGAACAAATCCGGAAACGATTCCGGTTAAAAGAGAAACCAGCAGCGTGAACAGGAGCACAGCGGGGTTCAGGCGCAGGGCAGCATCCAACGCCAACTGCTGCGGAGCGGCCCTGCGCAGCACCTCCATAAGCCAGAGCGCGAGCAGAATTCCCGCGGCGCCGCCGGAGACGCTCAGAAGCACAGTCTCTGTCAGAATTTGCCGCACAATCCGGCCGCGTCCCGCTCCCAGCGAGGCGCGAATGGCAATTTCCTTGGCGCGTCCCGAAGCGCGCGCCAGCATCAAGCCGGAGACGTTGACGCAGGCCAGCAACAGAACAAAGCCCACCGTGCAGAAAAAGATCTCGACCGGCGTGCGCACCTCCTCGGCGAGGGCATCGCGGAGCGGCTGCACCCTGACGCCCCAACCGGTATTAGTGGCGGGGTACTCGAGTTCCAGACGGTGGGCGATGGTGCTCATGTCGCTCTGCGCCTGCGCTGTGGTGATGCCCGGCTTGAGCCGCGCAACGACGCCGTACTGGTGCTGCGTGCGGCCCAGCGAAGAGGGTCCATGCAACGGGGCGAAAAAGTCGCAGGCTTCAATGCCGGGGAATACGAAACCGGGCGGAAGAACTCCGACAATCGTCAATTGCGTTCCATCGACGGTCATCGCGCGCCCCAGCACGCCGGGATCCGCATTAAAACGCTGTCTCCAGGACTCGTATGTGAGAATGGCTACCCGCGGCGCGCCTGGCTGATCCTCCTCCGCGGTGAAAAAACGTCCCAGCGCCGGCTGGATTCCCAACACGCGCAGAAAGTCCGCCGTTGTTCCGCCGCCGGCGATGCGCTGCGGCTCGCCCTGGCCCGTGAGCGTGTATTCGCCGGTCCAGGGGGTAATCGCCATCGACTCGAAGACGGCGTTCTGCCGCTGCCAGTCGAGGAAATCCTGATAGCCGGTATTGCCGTTCTTGCCGCTGATGTGACGCGCCTCCACGGAGACGATACGGTCGGCCTGCGGAAACGGATAGGGGTTCAGCAGAAGAGCGTGGACCGCGCTGAAGATGGCGGTATTGACTCCGATGCCGAAGGCCAGCGTGAGAATCACAATGACCGTGAAGACCGAGTTCCTGCTCAACGAGCGAACCGCGAACCTCACATCTTGCGAGAGGTGATCGACCGCGCTCCAGCCCCACGCTTCACGGCTCTTCTCTTTGAGCAGCGCGGCATTGCCGAAACGGCGTCGAGCCGCATACCCCGCCTCCTCCGCGCTCATTCCGTCATCGCGGTTCTGTTCCGTCTTGCGTTCCAGATGGAAGCGCATCTCCTCTTCCATTTCGCGATTGAACCGGCCTCCGCGAAGCAGAAAAAGAAACCGCCGCCAAAGTTCACCCAAACCTTCCATCCGCGTCTCGCTTCTCCCGCCGCCGCTCTCAGGCGGGCTGGATCACGCGCGCGATGGCCTCCATGACGCGCGTGAATTCGGCAACCTCCGCCCTCACCTGTTTCTGTCCCGCCGGCGTGAGCTTGTAATAACGCGCACGCCGGTTGTTCTCCGATAGTCCCCATTCCGCCTTGACCCACCCCTTGATGAGCATCCGTTGCAGAGCGGGATAGAGCGAGCCTTCCTCTACCTGCAGCACCGATTCCGACATCCGTTGTATATGCTGCGCGATGCCGTAGCCATGCATAGGCCCAATCCGGTCCAGGCTCCTCAGAATGAGCATGTACAGCGTTCCCGGCGGAATCTCTGTTCTTTCCATAGGTAGACTATGGAAAGGATGCGCCCGCGCGTGGAGATTGTCAAGAGGGCGGCTTCGGAGCGCAGCAAATCGTTGAATGACGGTGGATTGTCGAGCAGTTCTCCAACTCACGTGCTCTTGCCTGCGATGTGCGAGGGGACTGTTACTTCCACCCCAGCGACGAAGACCCTGCCGCTGGGGACCCCGGGAACCAACCCACGGAGGAATCCGCCGCGGCGGGCTGGGGACCCCGGAAAGGAAAAAGCCACTCAGCGGCAGTGGCTTCGGGGTACAGCAATTGGAGAGCCGCTGTAGCCTACAGGACTTCGTATGAATTAGGTGGCGGCGTTCCTGCAAAACGGCATTTACGGTAAATTGTCGAAATGCGTTCGGGAATTCGCCCAACCTATCCACAAATGTCCCGTGCCCATCCTTTCGCCGGCTTTTCGGCAAGAAGACCGGTGTAAGGGTGAAAGACCACCAACCTCAAACCAGCACACGCCCAGCACGCCAAGCGCTCGCCCGCCCCCGCCAATTACACTTTGTAAGCAATGCCGCCGCAAGATCCACTCGCGCCCCAACTCGGTCTCAGCTTTGAAGAGCCTCGGCCCGCCCGCCGCATCTGGCCCGTCAGAGAACTGGTCGCCCAGGTCCGCGAACTCGTCGAGCAGCAGTATGGCGACGTCTGGGTCGAAGGCGAAATCTCCAACTACCGCCCCGCCCCCTCCGGCCACGTCTACTTCACCCTCAAGGACGCCGACGCCCAGCTCCCCATCGTCCTCTTCCGCCGCCAGGCCATGCTGCTCCGCTTCCGCCCCGAGGACGGCCTCCACGTCCTGGTCCGCGGCCGCGTCAGCGTCTACGAGCAGCGCGGCCAGATGCAACTCGTCGCCGAAACCATGGAGCCCGTGGGCGCCGGTTCGCTGCAACTCGCCTTCGAACAGCTCAAAGAAAAACTCAAAGCTGAAGGCCTCTTCGAGGCGGCGCGCAAGCGCCCGCTGCCGGCCTTCCCGCGCACCGTCGGCATCATCACCTCGCCCACCGGCGCCGTCATCCGCGACTTCTTGAACATCGTCGCCCGCCGCCACTCCGGCCTCAGCGTGCTGCTCTTCCCCGTCTCCGTGCAGGGCGACTCAGCCCCCGCCGAAATCGAATCCGCCCTCGCCCAGCTGAACGATTCGGGCCTCGTGGACGTGATCGTCCTGGCCCGTGGCGGTGGATCGCTGGAAGACCTGGCCGCCTTCAACAGCGAGCGCGTCGCTCGCGCCATCGCCGCCTCGCGCCTGCCCGTCGTCTCCGCCATCGGCCACGAAACCGACTTCACCATCGCCGACTTTGCCGCCGACCTGCGCGCTCCCACCCCTTCCGCCGCCGCCGAACTCATCACCGAAGCCACGCACAAGATCGCCGAACACCTGGCCACGCACTCCCACCGCCTGGAGCGCGCCGCCCGCTTCCAGCTCCTGCAAGCCCGCCAGCGCCTCACCCGCTCCGCCGTGGCGGACCGCGCCGAGTCGCGCATCTCCACGCTTCTGCGCCGCTGGGCCCAGCGCCTCGACGACCTCTCCTTTCGCCTTGAATCCGCCCTCACCACCCAGCTCCGCCAGCAGCAGCGCCGCGTCGCCGATTTTACCGCCGCCGTCCTCCTCCACGATCCCCGTCAGGGTCTTGCTCAGGCCCGCGAACGGCTCACTACATGCCGCGCCCGCCTCGACCGCTCTCTGGAACGCCTTCTCCACGCCTCCGCGTCCACTCGCAGCTCCCTCGACGCCCGCCTCCACTCGCTCTCGCCTCTCGCCGTCCTCGACCGCGGCTACGCCCTGGTCTTTACCGCCGAAGGCGCCGTAATCCGCTCCATCGCCCAGCTCGCCTCCGGCGACCAGCTCACCACCCGCCTCTCCGACGGCGCCTTCACAAGCCGCGTTCAAGCCACTGCGCCCAACAAACCCGCTCCAAAAAAAGGAGCGAAGAATTGAGACCCGCTCCGTTTGCCGCCTTGCCGATACAATGGGCAAAGCGGGTCATTTCTTCCTGGGAGGGGTGAAAGCTTGCCGTTGTACGCGTATCGCTGCACGAAGTGCGGTTACTGTTTTGAAAAAATCCAGAACTTCTCGGCCGAGCTTGAGCTTGAATGCCCCAAATGCCACGGCGTGCTGGAGCGCCCGCTCACCGCTCCCGGCCTGCACTTCAAGGGCACAGGCTGGTATGTGAACGACTACGCGGCCAAGAGCAGTGCGCCCGCCTCAGAATCTGGTTCCGAATCCGCCACTGGGACCGCCGCGGCAGAGACCAAAACGCCTTCTACCCCAAGCGAAAGCACGGCCAGCGCCCCCGCTGCCACGCCTGCTGCCAGCCCCGCCCCCGCAACCAACTGACAAACGCGAGATTTTCCATGCCGCCGGCGCGGACTGTATCGATTCCGCCACCGTTGCCGTCCTGGGCCGCAGCAGCAGCACAGCTGTAATGCCCAGCGAGACGTTCTGCGTCATGATTTCAACGATGTGGATGTAGCGCTGCGCCGCAATCATCATGGGATTCGGAACCAGCAGGGCAGCGGCTCCCCCGGCGACCCACACCAGGACGCCCACGGCCAGCGCGGCATGCCAGCGCCGCAGCCGCAACGTATAGATGATGGGAAGCACGGCCAGCACCATCAGCGTGCCCCGCGCCCACTGGTAGAAATAAAAGAACACGCCTAGTGCTCCCACCTGTTCCACGGCGTGGGGGTAGTACTGCTTGGTGAAAAACTCAAAGGTGATCATTCCGAAGACCTGGTAATAGAGCACATAGGAAGCGCCTGCCACCAGAACCAGCGGAATGGCCATCGCCCAGGGGCGATGCGGGACTGCCTGCGCCGCTGGTTCAGTCAGCTTCAGCACTTTCGCGAGCGCCACCAGCACGGCAGCCGTGATGAGATACATCGTCGCGCCGCCCATCAGGTCGCGCAGCGCTTCCGCCTTCATGGCGGGATAAAACAGCACCGCCTCAGAGAGCGTGCACACCAGCCCCACCACCACCAGCGTCAAATAGATGGCGCCCATAAGCGCCAGCGGATGCCGCGGCCCAAACCGCGCCACCGGCACAAGCGCCGCCGTCGTCACTGCCCCGGAGAGCCACCACAACCAGAAGTGGCCCGCGCCCAGAGCGGCGACCGTAAAGCACAGCCCGCCCAACAGACAATAAAATCCAATTCGCCAATTGATGTTCATCCCTGGTTCCTCCTTCTTTTTTCGTAAAGCGCTAATGATGTTCTGGCCCACCGGAGATGCGATTCGTACTCCTGAATACCGCACTCCAGGGCCAGCCGGCCGGAGAGCGGCATCTCACCCGCGTGAGATTCGAGGTATTGCTTGAGACTGGGGATGTATCCGGCCATCTGCCCGGCAAACTGGCCAAGGAACTTCGCCGTCCGCTCCTGGCCCACCACCTCGTCCATGAAGGAGAAGCGCACCATCAGGTCCGCGGTGCGCCGGATCACGTCGTCCTGCGTGACGGGCTTCTTCAGCCACGCTTTGAAGATCGCCAGGCCCTTGGGCGTGATCTTGAAGACCCTCCGCTTGCGCAGGCTCGACGACTCCTCGACCGTCCCGCGAACCAGCCCGCGCGTCTCCAGCCTGCGCAGAGCGGGA